>OGNR01000510.1_pt1 | contig 21532 bp, 16 predicted proteins | sample 1573501 | NCBI WGS metagenome assembly OGNR01 (sample SAMEA2581918, study PRJEB24529) | metagenome | biome: Human gut stool | place: China | collected 2011 | reverse complement strand
GCGCACTACGTTCGGGACGTAGGGGTCGGGCGTTCGAGTCGCCTCATTCCGACATAAGGCGACAAGCAGTGAAAATTGCTTGTCGCTTTTGTTTTATCTTCTTTGTAATTTGCTGATATTCTATGGAAGATCTTGGATCAACGTAAAAACTTGAGGGGTTAATTCAATAAATATTATCTTTGCCTACAAGAATAAAAATAAAATATAATGGAAACAAACGGTTATCATCTCCTTCTCCCGGAAGGAACTCTGGATTATTTCAACATATCAGATGTAAAGGAAAGTAGTACTGAGATAATAATCTATCTTGAAGAGAAGAATGAAATTCCGAAAGAGTACTCTGAGAGTAAAGTTGAGAGTAAGGGCTTTTATGATCCGATAACCGTACAAGACTTTCCAATCCGCGGAAAGAAGGTATTTCTAAACATCCGTCGTCGCCGGTGGGTTTTAAAGGATGAGGACCGCTATGTAAGCCGTAACTGGAAACTGGTTGCCCAAGGCAGCCGCATGACGCAAGAATTTGCGTCTTTTTTAAAAGAGTTATATTGATACGCTTCCTGTCAGCTGTAAGCTTTTGGGAACTCTGTTCGGTATTGACGGTGATCTTTTTGAAAGACAGTATCGCAATCATCTGAGCGGATATTTGAAATGGTCCCAACTCCCACACGCAGAAGAATGGGTCCTGTTTGAGAAAAACATCGGAGCATACGTAGGAATAGACGAAGTGTGTCTTTCGCGCGGTGAATTATATACCATATTGATAAACAAGGAGAAAAGAGGAGCTGCTGGAAGTATTATCGCCATCATAAAAGGCACTGACGTAAAGACTGTTATATCCATCCTTCTGAAGCTTTCCAGACACAAGCGCTTTCAGGTAAGAGAAATAACACTTGATATGGCTCCGAATATGGAGCAAATAGCCCGTATCTGTTTTCCTGCCGCCCGTCGTGTTACGGACCGTTTCCATGTACAGAAGCTTGCTTATGAAGCTGTTCAGGACATGAGAGTTAAAGCCCGTTGGGAAGCACTTGATGAAGAGTCCATACAGATAGCACATGCCAAGGCATGTGGAAAGATATACCATGCTCCGGTATTTGAGAACGGAGATTCAAGGAAACAGCTGTTGGCCAGAAGTATATATCTTCTGTATAAGAAAGAATCATTATGGACCGAATCACAACGTGTCCGTGCCGGCACCCTGATATAGAGAAAGCATACTATCTTTCCATGAGATTAGGATTGATTCATCACCAGTGCAGACATAAGGATGTAGCCTTGACAAGGCTTGTCAGGTGGTATGACGAGGTGGACAAATCAGGGTTCCTTGCCTTTGGAAGAGTAGCAAGGTCAATACAGACACATTATCTTGAAATAATAAACTACTTTGAAAGACGTTCTACAAACGCGGCATCAGAGTCTTTTAATGCCAAAATAAAGAACTTTCGCTCACAATTCAGGAGAGTGAAGGATAGAGCTTTCTTTCTGTTTAGACTGTCTAAAATTTATGCGCAATATAAGAATCCCTCAGGTTTTTACGTTGACCCCTGAAAGATTTCACTGATCCTTTTTTGCACATATAGGAAAATGCAGGAGAATTAAAAAAAGAAAAAGCTAAGTAATGAATTATCAATTACTTAGCCTTTCTTTCCGTACCCAGACCCGGGGTCGAACCGGGATGGATGTTACTCCACTGGTGTTTGAGACCAGCGCGTCTACCGATTCCGCCATCTGGGCAACTACTATCAGGAATATGTTTTTCCTTAATTGCGGTGCAAAGATATGAACATCTTTCTAATCTTCCAAATATTTCTCTCGTTTTTTCTCTCCACACTCAACATTTTGATATTTTTATTTTTATACCCTCCAAGTATACCTTTCACGAACGTTGACATACTGTTTTAAGATTTCTATGCAAAGCATAACGCGTACAGACATATGAGCAGATAGAACCCATAAGAAAGATTATTCCTGTAGAAACCATTATATTACCAAGACCTACCAATGGTGAAACAATTCCTCCAAAAGCAAATCCTAAAGCTCCCAATAATGCCGATGCCATTCCTGCATTATTGTGTTCGCAATCCATGGCCAATGTATTGGAAGCTGTAAAAGTAAGTCCAAGCATTGACAAAAGACCAATCAACAATAATTCATATATCCAAAAATTGCAATCTAAAACTAACGCTACTAAAAGCAATGCAGAAACGACGACCATTCCAGTGCTACCATAATGCAAAGCCTGTTCCAGCCGACGAAACTTGATAGCCGAAGCTGCTGATATAACAATGAATATGGCATTGATACCAAAACATATACTAAACATCAACGGAGAAAATCCGTAATGTTGTTGCATAATAAACGGTGCCGAAGCTATGTTAGCAAACAATACTCCTTGTGCAAAACCAAACTGTAACGTATAGCACACATAACTAGAATTGCGAAGAACATCGATGAAGCTACGAAAAACAGACCTCCAACTTTTCTCTTTTCTATCCTCAACCGGAAGCGACTCTTCAAAGTGTATACTACCCAAAAGCAATATTATCCCTAATACAAAAAGGCACCAGAAAATACCAGTCCAACCCACACTTCCAGCTAGAAATCCTCCTCCCATAGGTGCTGCTACAGGGGCTACCCCATTAATGGCACCAATCAAGGCAAGCATCTTTGCCAACTCACGTCCAGAGTATTTGTCAGCTGCAACTGAACGTGAAATAACAATACCTCCTGCTCCGGCTATACCTTGTATCAAGCGCCAACCAACAAACTGCATTATAGTATAAGAATATATACATCCAATAGTAGCAACAGCAAACAAAGTCATTGATATAATAAGTGGCAACCGACGACCATATTTATCGCTTAATGGTCCGAAAAGCAACTGTCCAGCAGCAAGTCCAATCATACTTGCCGTAAGACCTAACTGTACCATCGAAGAAGTTGTATGGAAATATTCAGACATAGCTGGTAAAGTAGGCAGATACATATCCGTAACAAATGGTCCAAATGCTGTAAGCATACCTAAAAACACTAGTATAAATACTTTTGAATTCTTTTTACCTTTCATTTTACTCTATTTTTTACCGCTGCAAAAATAAAGAACTTTTCAACATACATATCAGCGTTTTACAGCACAAAACCTATCAATTTAGGAACAAAGGCAGATTTTTCACCAACAAATTACTACATTTGCCTACATAAACAGAACACTATCATGATATCTTCTTTTCCTTCTGATACATCGATTATGCGATATGAAGAAACCGATCTATCTTCACTCACAAAACGCCCCTTTCGGTTTGAGTGTGGCATACAACTGCTTTGCATAAGCGGCAGAAGTATTATTTCTACAGGAGTAGAACAATATGATTTCTGTAAAACATCGGAACTGATTTTTCTAGCAGGAAGTCTTATCGAAGTCATCAAACCTTCTCCTGACTTTAAGGTAAGAATGTTGCTATTTCCTAAAAATATTTTTCTAAAAGCAGCCTTACCTATTGACACTTCTTACTTTAACTACATGAGTGAAGCGCCTTACTTTAACCATGCAGCAAACGATACAAGTTTAGCAAGCTGGAAACGAGTAAATCAATGGATGGATATGGCAGAACTTCTTTTCAGTCACCCTGCCAAATATTTTCGGGAGCAACTAGAACAAAATTTTCTACAAAGTTTGTTTATGTGGATATTCAATACGATTCCACAACAATATCTCTCCATACATAACAAGTATAGTAGAAAACAAATATTGTATCACCGTTTTATGGTCTTATTACGAGAGCATAGTACTCAGGAACATCAAATAAACTATTACGCTAACCAACTTTGTATTACACCGCGTTACCTGAACGAAGTCGTTATTCAATACTCTAATGGACGTACACCCAAACAGCTTATAGACGAACAGCTCACAGCCGAGTTAAAAGTACAATTAAGTAATCCTAGTCTGTCTATAATGGAAATAGCTCAGCTATTCAATTTTCAAGAGCCAGCCAATATGAGCCGCTTTTTCAAAAAGAACACAGGTATGTCACCCAAAGAATTTCGGAGTCGGAACAAGCTTTAAATATTTTATCCACGTTTTCTATTTATAATAGTATAGGGTAAATGAATCATAACATAACATATGCGATACAACAGATTTTTTTCACCCTCTCGAACTGGCATCGCATATCTTGCGCAGAGATATGCACAGACAGCTCCAGCCAGGAACAGCACTCCTGCCGTGTACATCATATCGCCTAAACCTACTAAAGGAGGGACTAATCCACCAAACAGAAAACCAATAGCTCCCAACAGAGCAGAAGCAATACCAGCATATCTGCGTTCGCAATCCATTGCCAAAGCATTTGATGCAGTATAACTCATACCCACCATAGCAAGTAAACAGAAAATCAATATTTCATATATCCAAAAGTTACAATTCAGTGAAAGACAAACAAGCAGACAAGCAGAAACGACCAGCATGCCATTACTACCGATATGCAAAGCATGTTCCATAGTAGGAAGCTTAACTGATATAGTAGAAGAAATAACCATAGCGATAGCATTGATTCCAAAACACAAGCTGAACATCATAGGAGATAATCCATAGTGCTGCTGCATAATAAAAGGAGCTGAAGCAATATTTACAAAAAGTACTCCCATCGTAAAGTCATATTGCAGAATATAAAATAAATATCGGCGGTTACTCAATACTGTACCAAAATTTCGGCATATACCTTTCCAATTCACTTCCGGGCGGCGATGTGCAGGTAACGATTCTTGCATACGAAAACTACAGCACAGCAATACGCCTCCCAACAAAAATAAAAACCAAAAGATGCCATGCCATCCTGCACCCTCTGCCAATACTCCTCCTGCTATCGGAGCAGCTACCGTAGCAATACCATTAATAGCTCCGATTATAGCTAACATAGTAGCCAATTCACGTGCTGAATATTTATCAGTAGCTATCGAACGAGAAAGAACTACGCCACCAGCTCCAGCTACTCCCTGTACAAAACGCAATACCACAAACTGCATGATATTTTGCGAAAAAATACATCCTACTGTAGAAAACAGAAACAAGAATAAAGCAATTATCAATGGACGTTGACGACCATATTTATCACTTAACGGACCAAAAATCAATTGACCAATAGCTAGTCCTACCATACTGGAAGTAAGTCCCAGCTGAACCATAGAGGAAGTTGTATGAAAATAATCGGACATAGCAGACAATGTAGGCAGATACATATCCATAACAAAAGGACCAAATGCACTTAACATGCCTAAAAATATCAGTATAAATAGCTTTGAATCTTGTTTCTTCGTCGTTATCATCTTTTTTACCTTCATTTTTTCGACTGCAAAATTACGCCATTCTCACAGAACGATTTATTTCTTTAAAAGTACAAAACATTTCATTTTAGGAACATATGTATATTTCATCAGAGAATATAAGTATATTTGCGGTATAAAACAGAAGTCATTCATGCCATATTCATTACCGTCAGACACACGATATATTTTATACGAAGAAACTGATCTGGCCCAGCTCAAACAAAAGCCATGTCACTTTAAATGTGGTATCTATTTAATATGTACACACGGACAAGCGCTTATTTCGACTGGTGTACAACAATATATATTCGAAGAACAGACTGAGTTAATCTTTCTGACTGGCAGCCTGATACAAGTGGTACAATCATCGTACGACTTTAAAGCACGTATTCTGATGTTTCCACAAGAGGTTTTTCTAAAAGCAGTACTACCAATTGATACTCCCTATTATAATTATACACATGAACATCCCTGTTATCATCATACAGAGGACGAACGAAGCCAAAAGACATGGAAAGAAATAAATTTATGGATGGACATGGCACAAATGCAATTCATGGACAATACACCTCAATTCCGCCAACAGCAGGAATATAACTTTCTACAAAGTCTATTGATGTGGTTATTCAATACTATTCAGGAAAAACTGGCTGTGAAAAAACAATACAGTCGCAAACAGATTCTCTATTATCAGTTTCTGCAACTTGTAAGAGAATATAGTACACGAGAGCATCAGGTAGCTTTTTATGCCGACAAGCTATGTATCACATCACGATATTTGAATGAGATTATTGCTTTATATGTAAACGGAAGAACTCCCAAACAGTTGATCGATGAGCAATTAACAGCCGAAATCAAAGTGTTATTGGATGACCCACATTTATCGGTTACCGAAATAGCACAGCATTTCAACTTCCCCGATCAGTCATACTTAAGTCGCTTTTTCAAGAAAAATACAGGAATGTCACCCAAAGAATTTAGAAGTCAAGCAAGATAACAATATACACACAATAAAAGGGAACATACCTTTAAAGCCGTAAACGATATGTTCCCTTTCTTGCACTATTTTACAGGAATAGAGAAATTCGTATATAAGCCAAAACTGTGTGCTGGAACCTCCAAATGTGTAGCCGTAATGATTTCTGGCATTCCTTCTTTACAGAAGTTATACCATTCTCCCGTTACAGGGAATACATACTGCATATCAACAGGTCGGTCAGTAAAGTTACCTACGACAACAAGTTGTTTACCATCAACAGTTTCCAAACGGATATAGCGTCCGTCATTCCAATCATTATCAGAAACCCTCCATTCCTTAAAGGCATTTTGGCCAAAGACATCAGGACATGCCTTACGCAATGCTAACAACCGACTATAAGTGGTATATAATTCATTTCTTTCTGGTATATCTTTATAAGACCATAAAACAGGCTTAGGATCTGTCTTGTGATCTTCACCAGAAATAACTTCTCCTTGCTGGTTAGCATCTCTCGAAATATCATATCCCAATTCTCCGAATTGCCAGATCATTTTAGGTCCTGATACCATAAAGAAGAAAGCAGCATTTGCCTCTAGTTGTTGCATCTGTACAGACAAATCGGTTTGTAATAATCCATTTCCCCATTGGGTTTGTTTATAAGCACACCGCTCTTCGTCATGACTTTCCATGTAACCAACCCATCCACCTTCTTTCATAGTCGTATTAAAGGTAGTAAGTCCAGTAAAACCACTTCCTTCACTCCATCCCATTGCAGACTGACAATAAGCATTATTCATATTACGCCATAACTTCATTCCTATTTGTGACAATTCGCTTTCCTCCTCAATACCTGCCAAATGTTCGCAAATCATAATAGCGTCTGGATTGACTTCTTTAATAGCCAGATAATAATCCTTTAAAATGGCTACACGACTAGCATCATAATTTCCGGAAGTACCTTCATTACTTGTCTTATTTGTAAATCCCTTTGTTAAATCGAAACGGAATCCATCTATTTTATATTCATCCAAAAGAAATTTAAGATTGCGCTTTACAAAACGACGTGTTAACTCTGACTCGTGATTAAAATCATTGAAAACACTAAATGGATGTGGTGCTGCTTCGTTAAACCATGGATTATTGGCCGCAGGACATCCTTTGGAATTGTTCCAATATAGTCTTGCATATGGCATATTTCCCGTGGCATGATTGTAAACGACATCAAACAAAACAGCTATTCCCCTAGAATGACATTCATCAATGAAACGTTTATACATTTCTTTTGTACCATAAGCCTTATCCAATGCAAAGAAAAAACAAGGATTATACCCCCAGCTATTGTTCCCATCAAACTCTTGTACAGGCATCAACTCAACGGCATTGATACCTAAGGCCTGTAAGTAATCTAACTTTTGTATAGCTCCATTCAAATCACCACTTTCTGTAAAGTCACGTAACAACATTTCATAAATCATCAGATTATCAGCATCTTTTATCTTAAAATCTGTATTTATCCAGCTATATTCTTCTCGCTGTAGCTTAAAAACAGACACGATGCCTATGCCTTTATCAGGATATTGCCTTTCTGTAACCGGATAAGTAGATGCTGCAATATATTTATCGTTATCCGGATCCAGTATCTTTTCAGAATAAGGATCTGCCAGTCGCATGACATCACCTGTTAAAGTCCCTACATAATACTGAAAACGATACTCCTTTGCAGGATCTAAATCAGAAATTGTAATCCACCAGCATCCTGTTGCTTCATCACGATACATCTGGGATGTTTCATCATTAGCCAATGTCCACTCATTAAAATCTCCTACAACATACGCATAGTCTTTATGACTTCCATCAGTTGCTTTATCATACAGAACTAATGTCACGGTACAATTATCTATATCCAAATTAATTCCTTCCTGCACCCCTGAAGGAAGTGATTTCTCCTGAACCTTACCAGGAACGAATCCATGATATTTCATATCCGTAACATTCACAAACTGATCTTTGTCAATACCTTTTTTACTACCATCTGCACTACGAATGATAATTCCCAATTGTTCAACAGGAGTTGTACCGGAAGCAAACCATTCCCGAATAGACGGAGAAAGAGTAATGGTCCATACATTAGCCTCAGTTTGACTTTTAGTAAACTTACACTTTTCAATATTTTCATTCCAATCTGCAGGCACATACAGCCACACTCCCTCACTTACTATTCCTGTATGCAAGTATACATCACCAGCATATCCATATAAAGCAGAAGTCGGTGACGCCTTAAATGTAATCGTGAGAGGCTGGCCAGCATCGGGAGTTTCCGGTAAATAAGTAAAGCCTTCTTTCAAATTATCTGTTACACCACCAGGCAAAGTATTCGAATCGGTATCACTACATGAAGTAATAAACCCCAGTGCTAACAATATATAAGTCAATATATAGTTTTTCATAGATAGAAGAAAAAAAGAGTGCGTACAATCTGGCAAAGCCCTATCGACGCACTCCTAATATTAATTTAATTATTTGGTTATCAATTCATAAGTATAATCCGGAGTCGAAAGATCTACTACCACTTGATAATCACCAGCCGTCACACTAATGTTATTTCCTTTTGGAGCCAATTTGCCTTCACTATCTCCTGCACCAAAATCTCCATTAGGAACATCCCACTGATCGTTTGCACGAAACTTAATCGTACCGTCTGTCAATGTCATATCTACTTTCAACTTTAGATCAGCTGGATCATAAACTAAATCGGTATCTTCATTCCAGCCACCAGGAGTAGCATCTCCAATAACACCAAAGTTTACAAGCTGAACTGTATATGTAAGCTCTTTGATATTAAAAGTAAGATAATAATACCCTTCTTCTGCAGTCAGGTTACCAGCATCCTCAGCTGTCGACAATGTTCCTTCAGTCGAACCTGCTCCATAATTAGGGCCACTCCAATTTTGCTGTGAAGTACATTTGTATTCACCGTTCAAATAAGCATATCCGGCATAATTACCCATAGCGTCTATTGGATAAAGTTTTCCTATAACAGCTGCATCTGGAGTCCAATTTTGGTGAGCACCAACCACATACAACTGTTCAGGCCCATCAATCGGAGCCTCAGGTTCCGGTTCATATGGAATAATTCGCCAGTTTTCATTATCTTCACAACTTACAAGCCCCAAAGCAAGCAATAAGGTCAATGCTATATATTTGAAATATGTTTTCATATGTTTCTTTATTCTATAAGGTTTTCTTTATTTTGAATATCCCGGATTTTGTGTCAAATTCTGATTGACAGCCAAAGTGTTAGCATGAATCGGGAACACTTGTAAATAAGCTTCTGTCTTAGGACGATCAGTTATAGCATCATTAAACTTACCAAAACGAACCAAATCCTGACGTCTCCATCCTTCCCATGCCAGTTCCAACATACGTTCTTTCAACAAATTACTTAAAGTAGCATCTGCATGAGGTGCTCCAACACGATTTCTGACTTCATCTAAATCAGCCTGTCCGCTTTGACCATTACGAATCAAAGCCTCAGCACGCATCAATACAACATCTGCATAACGGAACAATACCCAGTCGTTATGAGGACACTGTCCATCTTCGGTTGCAGTCGGATCATCTGCGTACTTATACATTCGTGCTCCAGCCATCTTCATGCTAGTATCACTCTTATCGAATTGAAGCCTGATTGCCATTGGTAAATATTCCAAAGGTTTTCCAGTTTCACTGTTAATAACTTCTTGCCCGTTTACAGCAACCCGGCCTGTATAATAAGTTAATTCCAAACGAGGATCAGGAGTTGCAGTTCCGTACCCAAATGCTTTCATTGCTTCAATAGTAGCAGCAGATCCGTTCCAACCTCCATTACCAAATCCTAATGCTTTACCAACATCATAATGGCGTGAACGTACCAGATACATATTACGAGCTTTATACAAGGTTGGATCCATTGGAATAACAAAAATATTTTCCTTAGATCCTTCATTATTAACTACGAAGTTAGAAAGGAATCCATTTGTTCCCTGATTTAAAGAATATCCACACTCCTTGATTTTATCACAATAAGCGACGGTAGCTTCCCAGCAATTTTTTTCTGTGCCATCCACTGTAAATTTAATATTCTTTCCATCAGGACGAGATTGGTCTGTCCAGTCGTTATCAGTATAAACTTCAGCATTCAAAGCCAACTTAGCCATAAGGAAGTAAGCAGCAGCCTTAGTCATACGCCCATAATACTCTCCCAGATCAGCACTTTTTTCGTCAGCTAACAATGGAATAGATTCTTCCAGCTCTTTCTTTACAAAATTGAAAACCTCACTGCGTTCTGACTGTTTGACATCCTTCATCTGAGTTAATGAAGATTCAACAATTGGTACACGTGCAAACATATCCAATAAATAATAATAATACATAGCACGAATTCCCCGGACTTCAGCCTTATAAATATCAAAATATTCATTGCTTGGATCCAACTCTTTCAATTCAGTCAATTTATCTATAGATTGATTGCACTGTACAATCACTCCATACAGATAGTCCCAAGTAGATATGATAAGTCCATTATTTACACCCCAGTTATGAGTGAACAGATCTCTCCACAATCCACCATCGTCCCAGTCACCACCTCTTGTCGGGAGGATAGCATCATCGGCACAAAATGTATTCAAGTCATAAAGTCCTCTGTCTGTTCCAGCCAAACCACTTCCTCCTGCATCTGCGCCAATCTTTGTATAAAGGTTAGCAACTGTATTTAAATAAATCATTTCCGGATTTTTATAGGCTTCACTTTCCGGCATCTGATCAACAGGATTTTCTTCCAAGAAAGAAGAACATCCACTAAAACTCATTGCAGCAGCAATAAAAAAGCTATATAATAATTTTCTTTTCATAGTAACGTTCATTTAAAAGTTAAGACTAAGTCCCAGTGAGTAAGTACGTGTAAGCGGATAGAAGCGCTTATCATCAACACCTAAATCACTTCCAACAGTAGAGCTATTAATCATTGGTGACAATCCTGAATAATTAGTAATAGTAGCCAAATTATTTACAGAGAATGTCAATCTTAACGAATTAATGTTCTTTAAATTCTTAGTATTCAGATTCCATCCTAATGTTACATAATCAATATGTACATAATCTCCTCTTTCCAACCAATAGTCAGTCACAGTCTGGTCATGAATATTCTTTTCAGGAGCGCCTTTCATTACGTTGTAAGTAGGGAATAAGCTCATATTCATGTATGACAAAGAGGTTCCATTATAAATTTTATGCCCAAACGCACCACTGAACTGAGTCTGGATATCAAACTGTTTGTAACGGAAACTAATATTACCACCCAAATAGAACTTCGGCATAGCTTGTCCTGCTACATAGCGGTCCTTTCCATCAGAAAGATCTATACCTTCTTGACCATCAATGTCAAGAATATGATAAGTATACTCACCATTACCATTCATATCAATGAGACCATCACATTTAGGTAAATAGAATACGCCCAAGGGTTGTCCTACCATCTGATAAATAACCTGATTATTTCCTCCGATAAATCCAGCGCCATTCATTCCTCCCAAATTCATGTATTCCTTAGCACTCAATGATTGTCCCATATAAGAGCCACTCAAAGACAGCAATTTATTCTTTTGCCATGAGAAGTTTGCAGAAATAGTCAACTCCATATCTTTAGTTTTTACAGGAACACCTGTTACTGCAACTTCAATACCAGTATTTTCCATTTCTCCCAAATTAGCCAACAAAGTATTGAATGCAAAAGGAGGAACAGGTACGGCATAATTATATAACAAATCGCTAGTCTTTGAATAATAATAATCTAATGTTCCAGTCAAACGATCCTCGAAAAATCCTGCATCAATACCAATATCAAACATGCGTTTTACTTCCCACTTCAAGTCAGGGTTATCATTACGATTGATTCCGTATGTAACAACAGGCTTGCCATTTACTGTAGTTACACCTGTCGGGCTCATCAACTTCAATGAGTTATATGCACTAATGGCATCCTGATTACCAGTAAGACCATAACCAGTCCTTATTTTTAAATTGGAAACAACATCTACATCTTTCAAGAAACTTTCTTCCTTCAAAACCCAAGCCAATGATGCAGAAGGGAAAAATCCCCATTTATTATTTGCTCCTAATTTAGAAGAACCATCGGCACGCATATTTACAGTTGCAATATATTTATCAGCAAAACTATAATTGAAACGTCCCATAAATGAAGCTATTGAATAACCATTAGAGTATGAGCTGACATCTCCATATTTAACTTCTCCACCTGCGCCTAAATTATTATACTCGAAGAAGTTAGTACCAAACTGCTTTGATTTAGCACCAAAACCAGTATATTTATAATCTTGTAACTCAGCAAGTCCTAAAATATCAATATAATGCTTTCCAAATGCTTTCTTATAATTTGCAGTAAAGTTGCCTAACAACACACCACTCTTGTTATCAGACTTTTCAGCAATACCACTCTGTCCTTGTCCTGCTTTAATATTGTTTGGAGTATATTTTGAATTTTCTTTTACATTATAAGTATATGAACCAAAAGCACTCAATTTTAATCCGTCAATTACAGTCCATGTTATACGCGCATTTGTATTAATGTAGCTATTTGATTCTATATCCTTTATTGTCAAACGTCCCAAAGGATTCTGTGTTTCATTTGCATTAGGATCCTCCGGCCATGATCCATCTTCATTCGCAAAATCAGGGAAAGTAGGATTAAATGCAGCTGCAGAATAGAATGTCTTCTGATAATCATTCAAGTAACGTTTATCGACTTTAGAACCAAACATTCCAAATTCAATTTTTACCTTATCATTAAACATTGTTTGCGAAGCATCCAGTTTAGCTGTATAGTTACGCATATAATTATCCTTAATGATACCCTTTTGATCAATAACACCAATAGAAGCACGATAATTAGACGACTCTGTACCACCTCCAAAAGAAAGACGATGATTCTGAGTATAACCTGTCTGCTGCATTGCTTCAATAAAATTAGTATCATATCCCATATCTAAAGCATTGGCATATCCTCTATCAGCCACAACCTGACGATATGTATTGGCATCCAGCATTTCCAAGTTCTTATAAACGGTTTCCACACCAAAGCTGCCATCATAACTTAAAGTCTTAACACCATTTTTACCTTTAATTGTAGTAACTACAATTACTCCACTAGCACCTCTTGAACCATACTGAGCTGTTTCTGAAGCATCTTTCAAAACTGTAAAACTTTCAATATCAGCAGGAGAGATAGCATTCAACATACTCAAATCTCCAAAAACTCCATCAATAATAACCAATGGATCATTACCACCAGACAAAGAAGTTGTACCACGTACACGAATAGAAGCTGATGCAGTCGGGTCACCACCAGATTTCTGAATATTTACACCAGCCACTTTACCCTTTATGGCCTGCAATGGATTCGTTACAACGCCAGCATTCATATCTTCACGCCCGACACGCTGGATTGCACCAGAAACAGTACGCTGGCTTCCCGTAGCATAACCAATAACAATAACGTCATCCAAGACTTCGGTATCTTCATGAAGAACGACCTTCATCTTAGCAGCAGCAGGAAGCTCCTGATTTTTATAACCGATAAAAGAGAAAACTAAGATATCACCTTTTTTAGCCTCCAAAGTAAAATTACCATCAAAATCAGTAATTGAACCATTGGTTGTACCCTTCACCAAAATATTAGCTCCGATAATAGCCTCTCCGTTTTTGTCTACAACACTCCCTTTAACCGCCAAGTTTTGGGCTAATACTTGGAAGGAAATAAGCATACCTACTATCGTCAATAGTAGACACTTTCCTGTGTGTTTAATAAATAGATTCTTGTTCATATTATTAATTTTAAAGTTAAGAAAATTCTCTTGGCTACAATCTATAAACGTACAGATTGAACTATATATTAAATACCTACTGGAAACAATTATCTTTTTATCTTAAAGATTGTATAATATATCAGAGAAGGAAAATAACCTCTCTGATATATTACAATAAAACAATGCCTGATATCACTTGATCTCTTTAATAGAGATAGCGTAACCACCTCCAATTCCAGCTTTCAGAGTCATTTTGCTCTTGCTGGTAACCTTTTTCTTTGTAATGGTATATGCTTGAGGATTCTTGTCCCAACTTGCATCTTTAGCATCTGCATAAATAATTGCTTCATACTTCTTATCCGGATCAAGGAAGTCGAATGATAATTTTGACACATGACCGTTATAGCCAGCTGTACAGCCCACATACCAATCATTAGTATTCTTAGCACGACGAGCAATTGTTATATATTCTCCCGGCTCAGCTTCCAGATATTTTGTCTCATCCCAATCAACAGCTACATCTTTAATAAATTGGAAAGCATCCATAAAACGTTCATAATTTTCAGGAACATCAGCAGCCATTTGCAATGGACTGTACATAGTTACATAAAGAGCCAGCTGACGTGCCAGAGTTGTACGTGCATGCGACTTATTATTCGGATTCATCTTACTGCAATCAGGTTCAAAAATTCCCGGAGTATAATCCATCGGACCACCAATAAGACGAGTAAACGGCAAAATTGTTGTATGATTTACATTGTTTCCACCAAAAGATTCATATTCAGTTCCGCGAGCTGATTCATTGCCAATCAGATTAGGATAAGTACGGCAAAGTCCTGTAGGACGTACTGCTTCGTGAGCATTAACCATAATTTTATAATCAGCAGCTTTCTTTACAGCATACAAATAGTGATCAACCATCCACTGACCGTAGTGATGTTCTCCTCTCGGAATAATATCACCTACATAACCACTCTTTACAGAATGATAACCATTATCTACCATGAATTGATAAGCTTTATCCATATGGCGTTCATAATTGCGGACAGAAGATGAAGTTTCATGATGCATCATCATTTCAATACCTTTACTTGCCGCATAACGATGAATTTCTTCTACATCAAAATCTGGATAAGGAGTCACGAAATCGAACACATAATCTTTGCTCTTACCAAACCAGTCTTCCCATCCTTGATTCCATCCTTCCACCAGTACAGCATCAAAACCATGTTTAGCAGCAAAATCAATATAACGTTTTACATTTGCCGTATTAGCAGAATGCTTTCCATTTGGCTTAGTCTGTGAGTAATCAGTTTGTCCCAATTTTACACTTGGCAATTCATCTGTATATGCCCATGTACCTTTATTGGTAATCATATCCCACCATACGCCAATATATTTCACAGGATGAATCCAAGAAGTATCTTCTATCTTACATGGTTCATTCAGGTTCAAGGTAATTCGCGAAGCCAGAATGTTACGGGCATCATCGCTTACGATAATCGTACGCCAAGGCGAATTACATGGAGTCTGCATATATCCTTTATCTCCCTTTGCATCAGGAGTCAGCCATGATTCAAAAATCATATTCTTATCATCCAAGTTCAAACTCATACAAGAATAATCTTTCAATGCAGCTTCATGCAAGTTTATATAAAGCCCATCATCAGTCTTCATCATCAATGCTGTTTGAACACCTGTCTGTGAGAATACATACTGTGAAGAATTTTCTGTTACAGCCGCACTCATCTTTCCACGTATTTCAGATAAGCGTGAAGTTGTGTAATCGTATTCTTGTGTATCATAATCTCCCGGAATCCAGAATGCTGTATGATCTCCCGTCATAGCAAACTGAGTATGCTCTTCTTTGATAACAAAATAATTCAGATTTTTTTGCTGAGGGAACTCGTAGCGGAAACCTAAACCATCATTGAACAAACGAAAACGGATAATGATATAACGATCATTTTCAGGCTGGTCAAGTGTGACTTCCAGTTCGTTGTAATGATTACGGATTTCACTTTCTTCTCCCCACACCGGACGCCAAACTTCATCGAAAGTAGAAGTACGTGTATCTTTAATCTTAAATCCAGTCATCAGATTCATTTTTTCATCTACGCGTTCCTTATCTTTGCGTTCTGTCCATTCAAATCCGATTCTCTTTTCTGGATCTTCTCTCTTCAGTTCAAGGCCAAGAGTACTAGGCTTTATCACAGCTTTATCTTTAAAGAAAAGCTCATATACAGGAGCCCCGTTACTGTTTAAACTAAAGTTCATTTTTAAATTACCATCTGGTGAAGTCAGATTTTGTGCACTCAATGCAAACGCACAGTAGCACATAGCTACAAAGGCAAAGGTTCTTTTTAGATTCATAGTTTTATAAGGTATTATGATTAATAATTTTTTAGGTCATAAGCAAAATTAAATGCGTTATCAGTTTGTTATTTCTTTCATATGAAAAATACAAATCTACAAAACATTTAATTAATTATATTTCAGATAATTGACTCATAAGACAGGAGCAATAAATATAAATCCATTAGAAACAGAGAATCAAAATTTCACGTTCTTTCAGAGATAATTTATCTGTCAAAGCCACATGCTTCCCACTCAAGAAATCTATGCTTTCCGGCTGTGGCAATATCTCCTGATAAGGTTTTAAACTCAATTCCTGCGGACTATCCGTACCATTCATTATTACAACAACAGACTTGCCATTATACACTCGTTGATAAACATAGGTACCCTGACTGATAGAATAATGTTTTAGTGTACCATGAGAAAGTACTTTATTTCCCTTACGCCAATTCAACAATTTACGAGTAAAATCGAATGCTTCATTCTGCAATGCTGTACGTCCATCTGGTACGAAGCAATTTATTTTATCTTCTTGCCAGCCCCCAGGAAAGTCCTTTCTTAATTCTCCATCTCCATTTCCCTTGTCACCAGTCATCAAAATCTCTGTACCATAATATATCTGCGGTATTCCGCGTGTAGTAAGCAAAAATGTTATGGTCTGTTTATACCTCGTCAAGTTATCAGCCTTCTCATCAGTTGTAGCAAAACGAGAAGTATCATGGTTATCGAAGAATACCAGCAGGTTCATCGGATCAGCATATACGATATCTTGTGTCAGATAGTCGTACAATTTATACAGTCCTCCTCCCCACTCTCCAGTTTCTTCATCAAAAGCTTGGTTCATCAAACTTTGTAAAGGAAAATCCATTACTGTCGGTAAATTGGAATTTCGTGGAGCTGCCAGTTTGCTATCCTTCTGCCAATAAGAAACTAAGACATTACTATTTAACCATGTTTCACCTACGATATTAAAATAAGGATACTCTTCAAGTACTTCCTTACACCATTCACTCATAAAATCAAAATCGGCATACGGATGAGTATCCTGACGAATCCCATTAATGCCAGTGTACTCAATCCACCAGATACTATTTTGAATAAGATAACGTGCTACATGACGATTACGCTGATTCCAGTCAGGCATAACTGAAGTAAACCATCCATCAGTAGCAATCTTACGTTCATACTCACTGGCATGTACATCCATTACGCTAGCTGTTTTAAATGAAGTCTGCACATATTCCGAGTGAAAATTAAACCATTCTTTAGAGGGTTTATCTTTAAACAGGTAATTTTCACTACCACAATGGTTGAAAATCATGTCCATCACAACCTTCAACCCTTTCTGATGTGCCTTTTCAACCAATGTCTTAAATTCCTCATTACTTCCTAAACGACGATCCAGCTGATAATAATCTGTAATGGCATAACCATGATACGATCCCTCTTTCATATCGTTCTCCTGAGTTGGATTCAGCCAAATAGCTGTTACCCCCAAATCTGCAATATAATCCAGATAATCAGCAATGCCTTGTAAATCACCTCCATGCCGAGCAAAAGAGTCATTACGGTCTACTCTATTTTCGAGCATTCCTTCAACAATATCATTATCTGGATTCCCATTAGCAAAGCGATCAGGCATAATCAAATAAAGGACATCTTCAGAAGTAAAGCCTTTTACATCTTCTCCTTTACGTACACGTGGCTTCAGCTCATAAGGTATCGTAAGTTTCTTTTTACCATCTTTTAATGCAATATTAAAGGTTTGCGCTTCAGCTTCAGACAAATCAATATACAATAGTAAATAATTCGGATTATCTTGTTTAACGACCTCTTTTAATATAACCCCTTTACCAGATAAAGACACTTCAGAAGAAGAGATATGGTTGCCATATAATAGAATCTGCAACTCAGGATTCTTCATATCAGCCCACCAGTAGCTCGGAGCAATCTTATCTACCTTTATAGTCGCAGCAGCACGGCAAATACCGCAAAAACTAAAGATAACCATAAATAAAAGCCATGTATGTTTCATGATATTTAAGATTAATATGATTTGAAATGTTTTTCGATGCAAAAGTATACCTTTGACAATATTTTTATTATATTTGGAAAATAAATATAAACGCCTTGTGAACATAAAATACAGAAAACAAAGAACTTAACCTAATACAACCATATCAATTATATAAATAGTTTTAGCACTAAATTTTGTATTATGATACACTTTTAAACATAGCTATAGCACCAAATGAAACAAAATATCCGTATTTTCATAGCAAGATATAAATTCATCTGGCTATTAACCAGTATGATTTTATTAACCCTGTCTGCTCAAGCACAACAAGCTAATCATGAAAAAGTTTTGCAGCAACTCGATGAAGTCATTACTAAGAAAGCTTCTTTTCGCACTGAACGAGAAACAACAATATCTCAACTTAAACAGCAACTACATTACGCAACAACAGAAGAAGACAAGTATAAACTATGTAATGAATTACTCGGACTATATTTACATTATCAAGCAGACTCAGCTCTGTATTATATAAACAAAAAATCGGAATATGCACTATTATTAAATAAACCGGAGTTACATGACGAAATCATTATCAATCGTGCAGAAGTCATGGGAGTCATGGGTATGTACAATGAAGCATTAGCAGAGTTACAACAAATATCTCCCAGTAAATTAGACAAGAAAAACTTAATATACTATTACTTTACAGCACGTACATGCTACGGATGGTTAGCCGACTACACTATAGGACATGATGCTAAACAAAAATATTTACATCTGACAGATTTATATCGTGATTCGATAATGAATAGTATCGATTCCGGAGTAGATCGCAATATTGTTTTAGCAGAGAGATTCATTCTTTCTGCACAACCGGATAAAGCCCTTCCCATGCTTAATCAAATGCTTACTACGTCCCTTGATTTAAGGCAAAAGGCATATATATATTATACATTATCAATGGCATATGAGGTAAAAAACGAACCTGATATGCAAATCTATTATCTGGCGCAAACTGCAATCATTGATTTAAGCACATCTGTCAGAGAATATGCCTCGCTACAAAAACTGGCACGACTCATCTATCGTCATGGCGATTTAAAAAGAGCATATAGCTACTTAAGTTGTTCTATGGAAGATGCCGTAGCCTGCAACGCTCGTCTGCGTTTTGCCGAAGTTACAGAATTTTATCCAATTATCGACCATGCATATTCTCAAAAAGAAGCTCAAGAAAAAAGAATGGTTGTCATACTCTTAGTATGCATGGGAATATTAGCCGTTCTATTAATTATCCTAGCATCATACTTGTATTATGGTCTGAAAAAATTATCTATCACACGAAAACATTTATACCTTTCCAACAAAGAACTGCAAGCAGCCAACGAAAGTTTGGCCCAAACCGGAAAGATTAAAGAAGTATACATAGCACGGTATCTGGATCGTTGTGTCAGTTATCTTGAAAAGCTTGAGCAATATCGCCGTTCGTTGGAAAAACTTGCAATGGCTTCACGTATTGATGATCTATTCAAAGCTATACGTTCTGAACAGTTCCTTCGTGACGAACGGAAGAATTTCTATAATGAATTCGATAAATCATTTTTAGAGTTGTTCCCTAATTTTATAGAGGACTTCAATAAATTACTAACAGATGAAGGGAAAATATACCCTAAACCGGGTGAAATACTAAACACAGAACTCCGTATTTTCGCTTTAATACGTTTGGGAGTAACCGATGCCAATCGTATCGCCCATTTTTTGGGTTATTCACTAGCGACTGTTTACAACTATCGCAGCAAAATACGCAATAGAGCGAAAGGTGACAAAGATCATTTCGAACAAGAAGTAATGAATCTATAGCAAATCGATCACCAGCCTTGTTTTAATGGAAAATATATAAAACAAATAGCCCCTCATAAAATTCATTTTTGAGAGGCTATTTGATTTTTGCACATATTAAAAACTTAATCCCGCAACAAAATAAAGCCCTTCCGTAGAAGGATTCCATATTGCTTTAGCAAAAAGAGGCAATGACCAACTTTCCGAAATCTTTATTTCTTTCGAAGCCTCTATACCTACTTCACAAACAGCAAAACCATTTATCATATCTTTCGAATAACTGGAATTTTCTCCTCCTGTATAGAAATCATTTTCCCAAGGAGTTGCTCCAGCCTCTACAGTCCAGTCTAGTCCTCCCAAAACAAAAGGAACAGAAACTGAAAAATAGGAAGCATAAGCTTTACTTCCATCTGCTTTATAACCGATATTTCCAGCAAAGTTCGTAAACCAGTCCACCGATAAGAAGCCAAAGTCATATCCAATCTGCGCTTCAAATGTATGACTCGTATTATGTGCCCCATAGTGGAAGTATCCCGGTCCACCATTAGTCCAATAATCAGTTACAGAGCAACTGAATCCTTTCACTTCATAACCTAAGGTCAGATCAAACTCTTTTATATCATCTTTATCAAATCCAACAGTTCCCCATCCTGTAAGAGAAAAACCTTTGTAAGCCAACGACACTTCTGGCTGAATGCTGACATTTCCCAAATCCTGACCACGCCAAATATAGCCACTTACTAAATCCATACCAACACTTGCATCGAACTTGTCTTGAGCTTTCATTCCAACCGGATAACAAATAAGTACGCTCCAAAGTAATAATATTGCATTTCGGACTGTTTTCATCATCATAATCTAGTAACCATTCTATTTTCCGCCACGACAATTTTATCGGCTGTTTTTCAGCCGATAAAATAAAAATGTCCGCAAGAAAATAGTTTAGTTTTAACATTCCGATTTATAAAAACATGGCAGAAGGACCTTCTTGTCGCAGTCCTTACCATGAAGAATACATTCAAACAAGTGCTTCAGGTAATCCTGAGGATCTATGTCATTAAGTTTGCAGCTTTCTATCAGAGAAAAGATGAATGCCGAGTTTCCTGCTGCATCCTCACTGCCTATGTTCATACAGTTCTTGAGCAGCAGCTTTACAGG
>OGNR01000500.1_pt1 | contig 21771 bp, 20 predicted proteins | sample 1573501 | NCBI WGS metagenome assembly OGNR01 (sample SAMEA2581918, study PRJEB24529) | metagenome | biome: Human gut stool | place: China | collected 2011 | reverse complement strand
TGTGAACGGACATTTATATATGCACTTCAAAACCTAAGAAAGCACCATAAAATCTGCGACACTACGACCGCTAAACTCTGGCAGGACACAATTTTTTCACAAAAAATCTTCAAAAAACATCAGAAATACTGTTGACAAAAAAATAGGATGGTGCTATGTTAGGTACATAGATATTAGCACTCCAATCAAATGAGTGCTAACAAATCTAAAAACACACAGATAATTGTTCAGTGACAAGCGTTGTTGGACAATTATGATATTTCCAGAAGCAGGAGTGAGTGAATGGAAGAATTAGAATTAGACGAACGTAAAACGAAAATTTTAAATGCTATCATCCGCAACTATCTGGAAACAGGTGAACCGGTTGGTTCAAGAACCATTTCAAAGTATACAGACCTGAATTTAAGTTCAGCAACGATCCGGAATGAGATGGCAGACCTTGAGGAGTTAGGATACATTTTACAGCCGCATACTTCGGCTGGACGGATTCCTTCCGATAAAGGTTACCGCTTCTATGTAGATCATCTGATGGAAGAGAAGAACCGGGAAGTGGATGACATGAAGCAGTTTGTCATCGAACACACCGAGAAGATGGAACAGGTACTGCAGAAGGTTGCAAAAGTTCTGGCAGCCAATACCAACTATGCAACAATGGTATCAGCGCCGAGTTATCATCGGAACAAAGTGAAGTTCATCCAGCTCTCTAATGTGGATGAGGAACAGATCCTTGCAGTGATCGTCACAGAGGGCAACATGGTCAAGAATAAGATCATTCCGGTATCAGAACCGCTTGATAATGAGACAATGTTGAAGTTGAATATCCTGCTGAATTCGAATCTGAATGGTCTGGCATTAGAAGAGATCAATCTTGCGACTATCGCCAAGCTGAAAGGGCAGGCAGGTATCCACAGCGATATCGTCAGCAACGTACTTGATACACTTGGTGAGACAATGGGTCAGGATGAGGATATTAAGATTTATACAAGTGGTACGACAAATCTTTTCAAATATCCGGAGTTATCTGATTCAGCGGAGAAAGCAAGTGAACTGATCTCCACATTTGAGGAGAAACAGCAGTTGGCAAGCCTTGTAACTGAAAACCTGTTGGATGAAGAGAATACAGGAATTCAGGTTTATATAGGAAATGAAAGCCCGATCCAGACGATGAAGGACTGCAGTGTTGTGACTGCAACTTATGAATTGGGCGAAGGTGTTCGGGGAACGATAGGAATTGTCGGACCGAAGCGGATGGATTATGAGAAAGTAATGGCGAATCTGAACACATTGAAAAAATCTCTGGATGGCATCTTGGATAAGCCAAAAGGAGAAGTATAGAAAGGTGGCTGGGAAATGCAGGAAGCGAAGAAAGAAGAAGTATTAGAAGAGGTTTTAGAGGATTTAGAAAAAGAGTCCCAGGCAGATCAGACAGAAGATTCCGTAAAAGAAGCTGAAACGACTGAGGATACAGCTTCTGAGACAGAAGAGAAAGACACAGAGGAAACGGCGGAAGAGACAGAAGGATCTTCCAAAGAGGATTCTGATGACAATAAAAAGGGATTCTTCAAGAAGAAAAAAGATAAGAAAGATGAACAGATTGAAGATCTTACCGATCGTCTGAGACGCCAGATGGCAGAATTTGAGAATTTCCGCAAACGTACGGAGAAAGAAAAATCACAGATGTTTGATATGGGAGCAAAAACAATTGTTGAGAAAGTGCTTCCGGTGATCGATAATTTCGAGCGCGGACTTGCGGCTGTACCGGAAGACAAAAAGGAAGATGCATTTGTCGTTGGTATGGATAAGATTTACAAACAATTCCTTACAACATTAGAGGAGGCTGGTGTAAAACCAATCGAGGCAGTTGGACAGGAATTTGATCCAAATTTCCATAATGCAGTCATGCATGTGGAAGATGAAGAGCTTGGCGAAAATATAGTAGCGGAAGAACTTCAGAAAGGTTATATGTACAGAGACGCTGTGGTAAGACACAGCATGGTAAAGGTAGCTAATTAAAGGAGGAAATTATTATGAGTAAAATTATTGGTATTGACTTAGGAACAACAAACAGCTGTGTAGCAGTTATGGAAGGTGGAAAACCTACCGTTATCGCAAATCAGGAAGGTGCAAGAACAACACCATCTATCGTAGCATTTACAAAAACAGGAGAGAGATTAGTCGGTGAACCTGCAAAACGTCAGGCCGTTACAAACGCAGAAAAAACAATCTCTTCCATTAAGAGACATATGGGATCTGATTACAAAGTAGCAATTGATGATAAACAGTATTCTCCACAGCAGATCTCCGCAATGATCCTTCAGAAATTAAAAGCAGATGCAGAGGGATATTTAGGAGAGAAAGTTACAGAAGCGGTTATCACAGTACCAGCATACTTCAATGATGCCCAGCGTCAGGCAACAAAAGATGCCGGTAAGATCGCAGGACTTGATGTAAAACGTATCATCAACGAGCCAACAGCAGCAGCTTTAGCTTATGGTCTTGACAATGAGAAAGAACAGAAGATCATGGTATACGATTTAGGTGGTGGTACATTTGATGTTTCCATTATCGAGATCGGTGACGGAGTTATTGAAGTATTAGCTACAAACGGTGATACACATCTTGGTGGTGATGATTTTGATAACAAGATCACACAGTGGATGATCGATGAATTCAAGAAAGCAGAAGGTGTTGATTTATCTACAGATAAGATGGCACTTCAGAGATTAAAAGAAGCAGCAGAGAAAGCTAAGAAAGAGTTATCTTCTGCTACAACTACAAATATCAACTTACCATTCATCACAGCTACAGCAGAAGGTCCAAAACATTTCGATATGAACCTTACAAGAGCAAAATTTGATGAATTAACACATGACTTAGTTGAGAGAACTGCAATCCCGGTTCAGAATGCCATGAAAGATGCAGGACTTACAAACGCTGATCTTGGTCAGGTATTATTAGTTGGTGGTTCTACACGTATCCCGGCTGTTCAGGACAAAGTAAGACAGTTGACAGGCAAAGAGCCAAGCAAATCCTTAAACCCGGATGAGTGTGTAGCAATCGGTGCTTCTATCCAGGGTGGTAAATTAGCAGGAGATGCCGGTGCCGGTGAAATCTTACTTCTTGATGTAACACCATTATCATTATCTATCGAGACAATGGGTGGTATCGCTACAAGACTGATCGAGAGAAATACAACAATTCCTACCAAGAAGAGCCAGATTTTCTCTACAGCAGCAGATAACCAGACAGCCGTTGATATCAACGTTGTACAGGGTGAGAGACAGTTCGCAAGAGATAACAAATCCCTTGGACAGTTCCGTCTGGATGGTATCCCACCAGCACGTCGTGGTGTTCCACAGATCGAGGTTACATTCGATATCGATGCAAACGGTATTGTAAACGTTTCTGCAAAAGACCTTGGAACAGGAAAAGAGCAGCATATCACAATCACATCCGGATCTAACATGTCCGATGATGAGATCGATAAGGCTGTAAAAGAAGCAGCTGAGTTCGAAGCACAGGATAAGAAGAGAAAAGAAGCAATCGATGCAAGAAACGATGCAGATTCCTTCGTATTCCAGACACAGCAGGCATTGGATCAGGTTGGAGCAAACCTTGATGCAAATGATAAAGCTGAAGTAGAAGCTGACTTAAATGCAGTAAAATCTTTCCTGGACGCACATCAGAATGCAGAAGAGATGACAGACGCAGATGTTGCTGAATTAAAAGCAGCTCAGGAGAAACTGACACAGAGTGCACAGAAAGTATTTGCTAAGATGTATGAGCAGACACAGGCAGCACAGGGTGCTCAGGGAGCAGGTCCTGATATGGGAAACATGGGCGGCGCACAGACAAACAATGCCGGCGCAGCAGATGATGATGTTGTAGACGCTGATTTCAAAGAGGTCTAAAATATAATCAGCATATAAAAAGGGGTTTCCGGTTTTCCGGAAACCCTATATGCGGTAGAAGAGGAAAATATTTTAAAATTTTTGAAAACCGGAAATTGAATCATGGTTTAGACAGATAGCCGGTATGATAAATTTGTACATGATAACAAGGAGTTAAGCGTTATGGCAGAGAAAAGAGATTATTATGAAGTCCTTGGCGTTCCGAAGAATGCCAGTGACGCTGATATAAAAAAGGCATTCCGTACTCTTGCCAAGAAGTACCATCCGGATATGCATCCGGGTGATAAAGAATGTGAAGAAAAGTTCAAGGAAGCACAGGAAGCTTATGCAGTATTGAGTGATGCGGAAAAGCGTAAACAGTATGATCAGTTTGGTCATGCAGCATTCGATGGCACAGGCGGCGGTGCTGGCGGATTTGATTTTTCAGGCATGGATATGGGAGATATCTTTGGAGATATTTTCGGCGACTTCTTCGGTGGCGGTGGCGCCAGAAGAAGAGGCAATGACGGACCGATGAAAGGTGCCAATCTCCGTACCAGTGTAAGGATCACATTTGAAGAGGCTGTTTTTGGATGTGAGAAAGAAATTGAAATGGTTCTGAAGGATGAGTGTGCAGCCTGCCATGGTACAGGTGCAAAACCGGGAACAAATCCGGAAACATGTACCAAGTGCGGCGGTAAAGGAAAAGTTGTGTTTACCCAGCAGTCTTTCTTTGGAACGGTGCAGAATGTCCAGACCTGTCCGGATTGTAATGGTACCGGTAAAGTAGTCAAAGACAAATGTCCGGATTGCCGTGGTACCGGATATATTGCAAGAAAGAGAAAAATCCAGGTAACGATTCCGGCCGGTATCGACAATGGACAGAGTGTCCGTATCCGTGAAAAAGGAGAGCCGGGTGTCAACGGTGGCCCAAGAGGAGATTTATTAGTAGAAGTAGTTGTATCCAGACATCCGATCTTCCAGCGTCAGGATATGAATATTTATTCCACAGCTCCGGTTACGTTTGCGCAGGCTGCATTGGGCGGCGAGATCCGTATCAATACCGTTGACGGAGATGTGCTTTACGAAGTAAAACCAGGTACACAGACCGACACCAAGATCCGTCTGAAAGGAAAGGGAGTTCCATCCCTGAGAAATAAAGGGGTTCGTGGTGACCAGTATGTAACTCTGGTTGTCCAGACACCGACAGGTCTTAATAATGAGGCGAAAGAAGCGTTACGTCATTTTGATGAACTGACAGGTGCGTCCTTAAACCGAAGCAACGCCGGTGGTAACGGCGCCCAGGAAAAGGGTAAGAAGAAAAAGGGATTCATGGATAAATTAAAAGAATCCTTTGATGATATCTAAAACAGATTCTAAGGATTAAAAGAATCCTTTTAGTAAAATGAACAGATAATAGAAACCCGGTGTAAGATCTTTGCTGAGAGATTACACCGGGTTTGTTATTATGACAATAGAAAACGCAATATCTGTTTGGAAAACTCTATTCCGGATACACCAGATGTTTTTCATCAATATGGTAGAGCGTGTTTTCAAGATAGCGGTTGGCAAGATAATTTGCCATACCAAGGTTCATATCCAGATAATTGCCACAGTCTTTTGGACTTGCGCCAGGAACATCGCCCTTAAAATCGCGGATAAACTCAAACATTTCGATCATCAGACCAACAATGTCCTTTGATTCATAATCACCTGCGAGAAGCAGATAAAATCCGGTGCGGCATCCCATCGGACCAAAATAAATCGTTTTGGAACCGTAAACAGCATGGTTTCTTAAAAATGTTGCTGCAAGGTGTTCGATCGTATGCATCTCGGCGGTATTCATGACAGGCTCATCGTTTGGGGAAGTCATGCGCAGATCAAATGTGGTAATCACTTCTGCTCCGACGGTATCTTTGCGGGATACATAAACGCCGGGTTCTAATTTTATATGGTCAATGGTAAAGCTTGCAATTTTTTCCATAGATAAAATCTCCTTTGTGTTTTCTAAAACAAACTTTAATGTAATTTTGCGGGACAGTCAAGAAAAAAAGCCACAATGTTACATAATAATATAAGAAAAAAATCAGATCTCGGATAAATCGGAAAGGGAATCTTAACAATTGAGTCCAAAATACTTGTATTTCAATGAAAAATAATGTATATTTATGCAGACAATCAGAAAAAAAGAGGAGCGGATATTTATGATGAAGAAAAAAAGTAAAAAACTGCTGCTTTGGCTTTTCGTTCTGACATTTGTGCTGACAGGAATTGCTGGATGCGGCACAAAGCAGAAGGATGATCAGGAAGCAGCATCCACGGAAACAGCCGGTGCGATCAGCGGAGTGGATGATATCGTTGGAAAAAAGATTGGTGTCCAGCTCGGAACAACCGGTGATATTTATGTTTCCGATTATGAAAATGACGGATCAGGAACAACGATAGAGCGTTACAACAAGGGCGCAGATGCAGTCCAGGCATTAAAACAGGGAAAGATTGACTGCGTTGTGATCGATGAACAGCCGGCGCTCGCATTTGTGGAGGAGAATCCGGGACTTAAAATTCTCGATGAAGAATTTACGCTGGAAGAATATGCGATCGTTATCGCAAAAGGAAACGATGATCTGCTGGAAAAGGTCAATACGGCATTAGAGGAATTAAGAAGCGAGGGAACGCTTGACCGGATTACAAAAAATTATATAGGAACAGATGCGGAAAAAGGAAATTATCCATACGAACCACAGGATGTGTCCCGTGGGAATGGAACACTGACGATGGGAACAAATGCTGAGTTCCCGCCATATGAGTATTATGAGAATAATGAAATCGTCGGTATAGATGCGGATATCATGCAGGCGATCGCAGATAAGCTCGGTATGGAATTGAAGATTGAAGATATGGCATTTGATTCTATTATCCCGGCTGTGTCTACGGGAAAGATAGATGTGGGCGCTGCAGGATTTACCGTGACAGAAGAACGAAAGAAGAATGTCAACTTTACAGATACATATGCAACTTCCAAGCAGGTGATCATTGTACGTGATGGGAATGCAGTGACAGCAAAGAGTTCGTTTGGCGAAAAATTTTACCAGAACTTTATTCAGGATAACCGCTATGCATATATGTTAAAAGGTCTTGGAAATACATTGATCATTACAATTTTTGCGGTGATGATCGGTATTGTCTTAGGTTTTTTAATTGCCATTGTCAGAACCAGCCATGACAGAAATGGTGGGCTTGGTATTTTGAATGCAGTCTGTAAAGCATATTTGACGATCATCCGCGGTACACCGGTCATGATCCAGTTATTGATTATCTATTATGTTATTTTCCAGAGTATTAACACGGGAAAAATCGTGGTAGCAGTGATCGCATTTGGTTTGAACTCAGCTGCTTATGTGGCAGAGATCGTGCGTTCCGGAATTATGGCAGTGGATATCGGGCAGTTTGAGGCAGGACGAAGCTTAGGTCTTAATTACAGACAGACGATGACCACCATCATCCTGCCACAGGCAGTAAAGAATATTCTCCCTGCACTGTGTAACGAGTTTATCAGTTTATTGAAAGAGACGTCCATCAGTGGTTACATCGGTCTGATGGATCTGACAAAAGGTGGAGACATTATCCGAAGCGTTACATATGAGGCATTTATGCCGTTGATCGCAGTTGCTGTCATTTATCTTCTGATGGTAGTCGGACTTAGCAAAGCTGTCGGTGTCTTAGAAAGGAAGTTGAGAAACAATGAGCGATAATACAAATACAACCAATTCTGCAGAGGTGATCTTAGAGATTCAGGATCTCTGCAAATCTTTTGGGGATCATAAAGTATTAAAAGGAATCTCCACGACCATCAGAAAAGGGGATGTCCTTGCATTGATCGGACCTTCCGGCTGTGGAAAATCGACATTTCTGCGATCCTTAAACCTGTTGGAGATCCCAACGAGCGGACACGTTCTGTTTGAGGGGACGGATATGACGGATAAGTCGGTGGATATTAACCATGTACGGGAAAAAATCGGAATGGTGTTCCAGCAGTTTAATCTGTTTCCAAACATGACAATTAAGGAAAACATTATGCTTGCCCCGGTAAAACTCAACAAAATGACCAGGGAAGAGGCAGAGAAAAAAGCGATGGAACTTTTGAAAAGAATCGGTCTGTCTGATAAGGCGGATGCCTATCCAAGCCAGCTTTCGGGTGGACAGAAACAGAGAATTGCCATTGTCCGTTCGCTTGCCATGAACCCGGATATTATTTTGTTTGATGAGCCGACTTCGGCATTAGACCCTGAGATGGTCGGCGAGGTTTTAAGCGTTATGAAAGAACTTGCAGAGGACGGTATGACCATGGTGGTTGTAACACATGAAATGGGATTTGCAAGAGAGGTTGCAAACCGTGTCATGTTTATCAATGACGGTGTCATTCAGGAAGAAAACACACCGCAGGAGATCTTTGAACATCCACAGAGTCCGAGATTGCAGGAATTTTTATCAAAAGTATTATGATCATGAAAGAAAAAGGCTGTGCGGCAGCCTTTTTTCTTTTACTTTATTTCTGGTGTATAATTCGCTATAATCGATATAGGAGCTAAGACACAGGTACGGAAACGATAAAAAACGATGGAACATCAGACAGGGAGAAAACGATGGGGAAAAAGGAATGGAAGAAGATCAGACATGGGATCATCATTTTTGTGATGGCATTTTTCAGTGCAATACCATTTGTGGTATATGGAAAAAATATTGATTCCCAAGAAACAATCCGTATTGGATATATTGATTATGGCGGGTTTATCGATCTGGACGAAAATGGGGAGTATACAGGATATGGCGTGGAATTGCTGGATAAGATTGCTGAGTATACCGGATGGAAGTACGAATATGTGTATGACACATGGGACAATGTCCTGAAAAAACTGGAGTCAGGTGAGATTGATATGATCTGTCAGGCGCAGAGAACACCGGAACGTGAGGAGAGATTCCTGCTTTCGAAGTACTGGGCGGGAACAGAAGCCTGTGTTCTTTATGCAAGAATGGATGATGACAGGTATTATTACAATGATTTTGAGGCTTTTAACGGCATCCGGGTGGCTGGACTGAAGGAAAGTTTTCAGAATGATGATCTGAAAGAATATGCCAAAAAGAAAGATTTTTCGTTTGAGTTGAAAGAATACATGACGACAGAAGAATGTTTTCAGGCATTGGAGGAAGGTGCTGTGGATGCAGTCGTACAGGGATCGCTTGTCGGGATGGACGATTATAAGATTATCTGCCGGTTTGGAGCGCAGCCATTTTATCTGATGGCAGGAAAGCAGAAGCAAAAGGTAATGGAGGATGCCGATTATGCGCTTGGAGAGATCACAGCGGATTATCCGACATTTTTAAGTGAACTGTACCAGAAGTATTATGGGGATACTTCTGCCATGGGGCTTGCATTTACAAGAGAAGAAATTGAATATATTAGGGCACAAAAACAGGTGAATATGGCGTTTGTCAATAATAGACCACCGTTTTCAATGGAAAATGACGACGGAGAAATCGAAGGGATCATTGTTGATCTTGTGAGCCTGATCCGGGAGAGCAGTGGACTGAATCTGCAGTACACGATGCTGGAAAGCGGTCAGCGTGTGGTAGATTATCTGGAGAAACATCCGGAAGATCTGGCAGCCGGTGTCGTAGTTGAAAATCCTGCATTCACAAAAGCTGATTATCTGGTATCAGATGTCATATACACAGGGGAAGTGGCGCTTATCTGCAGACGGGGGATGAGCTATACACCCGGAGATGCAGAGAATAAGTATATTCTTGCGATCCCGAAGAGTTATGCAGCACTGGAAAATTATATTCAGGCAAATTATCCGGAGTTTGAGATTGTAAAATGCACTACGACAGAGGAATGTATGGAACTTCTGAACAGCGGAGAGTGCGACTTTATGGCACAGAATGTCAACGTGGTGACACCGCTGCTGCAGAAACCGCGGTATGAGGGATTGACGGTATTGCCTAACCTGTCTACAGAAGAACCGATGGGAATCGTTGGGAAAAACAGTGATGAAAATAAAATCCTGATGAGCATTATCAATAAATGCATTGCGCAGATTTCCTCTCAGGAAGTATCCCAGATCACGATCAGCCATACAGTGGCGAATGGGTATCAGCTTACCTGGACGGATGTGCTGTATAAGTTCCGCTATCCGCTTATTGTCATCTTTATTTTGCTGGTGGCGAGTATTCTGTTTATGATTTTCTGGCAGGAGGCGAGACGAAAAAGCTATTTAAAGATTGCGGAGAAGAATGAACAGCTTTTAGAAGCAGTCGATCAGGCAAACCGGGCAAATCAGGCAAAGAGTGATTTCCTTGCAAGGATGAGCCACGAGATACGGACACCGATGAATGCAATCGTAGGACTGACGGAGATCGCAAAGCACTATGAGGAAGATCCGAAGAAGATAGAGGACTATCTCGATAAAATTGATGTGTCGTCCAAGGTGCTGTTAAATATTATCAATGATATTTTAGACATGTCGTCTATCGAGAATAAGAAGATGAAAATTGCAAAGGAACCGTTTGATCTTCATGAGATCTTAATGTCTGTCTGCACGATTTATGAACCGCAGTGCAGACAGAAAGGGATAGCGTTTGAGGTACAGGACGAAGAGGTGACGCATACATATCTGATCGGGGATGGACTTCGTGTGAACCAGATTTTGCTGAATCTGGTTTCCAATGCTTACAAATTCACGCCGTCCGGTGGGAAAATCACGATCAAAGTGAAGGAACTCTATGTGAAGGAGGAGAAAGCATACTTTAATTTCCTTGTGGAAGATACCGGGGAGGGCATGTCGGAGGAGATGCAGACGCGGCTGTTCCAGCCGTTCGAGCAGGAGAGTGCGACAACTGCGCAGAAACACGGAGGAAGCGGACTGGGGCTGTCCATTGCAAAAAATTTCGTGGAACTGATGTCAGGCTCCATTTCCGTGAAATCGAAAAAAGGAGAGGGAACGACATTTGTTGTGTCTATTCCATTTGAATTCGAACAGGCTGCAGAACCGGAAATAACGGAGCAGCCGGTGGAAAACGAGTTGTCCGTGGTACAGGAAGAACAGGCAGTATATGATTTTACCGGGAAAAAAGTATTGCTTGCGGAAGACACCGCATTTAATGAAGAGGTGGCAACAGAACTGCTTGCAATGGTACATATGGATGTGGATTGTGCACATAACGGCAAGGAAGCCGTCGAGTTGTTTGAGAAGGCAAAGCCAGGGACTTACATGGCAATTCTTATGGATATCCACATGCCGGTGATGAATGGTTATGAAGCGGCACGCACAATCCGGAAGTCAGAGAGAGAGGATGCCGGAACAATCGCAATTTATGCCATGACTGCAAATTCTTTTGAGGAGGATGTCAGTGCAGCCTTAAATGCGGGAATGAACGGACATATTGCAAAACCGATCGATGCGCAGATTTTATATGAAGTTTTGGACAAGCTTGCAAAAGAACAGCAGTAAAAGGAATTGTTTGCAACCTGAATGGCTTTGTGGTAGTATATCTAATGGTTTTTTATGATCGGAACGGAAAATACGCAAAAAGGAGCATATATAAAATATGAAATGGAATAAATATACCATTGAGACAACGACTGCGGCAGAAGATTACTTGAGCTCTGCACTTATGGATCTTGGCATTGAAGGTGTGCAGATCGAGGATAATGTGCCGCTGACAAAAGAAGATCAGGCAGAGATGTTCATTGATTTTCTGCCGGAACTTCCACCGGATGAGGGGATCAGCTATGTCAGTTTTTATCTGGAAGACAACGGACAGGATGACACTGAACTGTTAAAACAGGTCAAGACAACCATCGAGGAGATGCGGAATGTGGTAGATATGGGAACCGGAAAGATCACATCCGACCAGACAGAGGATCTTGACTGGATCAACAACTGGAAGAAGTTTTTCAGCTCTTTCTATATTGACGATATCCTGATCAAACCAACATGGGAAGAACTGAAGGAAGAAGACAAGGACAAGTTCCTGATTGAGATCGATCCGGGTGTGTCTTTTGGAACCGGAAAACATGAGACAACACAGCTTTGTATCCGGCAGTTATTAAAATACATCCGTGGAAATGAAGATTACACACCACAGGTAAAGGCACCAAAAGTTTTAGATGTTGGCTGTGGAAGCGGTATTTTATCAATCGTAGCATTAAAATTAGGTGCAGCAGAAGTAGTTGGAACGGATCTTGACCCGGACTGCATGACATCGACTCGTGATAATTTTGAGGTGAATCATCTGGATCAAAAACAGGGTACTTTTTATGTCGGAAACCTGATCGATGATACAAAACTTCAGGAAAAAGTTGGAACAGAAGAATTTGACATCGTAGTTGCCAATATTCTGGCGGATGTGATCATTCCAATGGCTCCGGTCATTCCGGCGAGACTGAAAAAAGGCGGCTATTTTATCACATCCGGAATTATTGATTTCAAAGAGAACGCTGTAAAAGAAGCGATTGAAAAAGCAGGTCTTGAGGTTGTGGAAATCAATCATCAGGGCGAGTGGGTGAACATTACAGCAAGAAAGAATTAGGAAAAGAAATGTATCAGTTTTTTATAGAAAATGAGAATGTGGCAGAAGAATTTGTGACGATCGAGGGCAGTGATGTCAACCATATTAAAAATGTACTGCGGATGAGACCGGGAGAAAAAATCCGGGTGTGCACGAAGGACGGACAAAACTTTTTTTGCAGCATTTCAGATATTACGGAGAGTTTTGTCCGCGCAGATATTATAGAAAAAGAGGCGGACAGCACAGAACTTCCGTGTAAAATCTATCTGTTTCAGGGACTCCCGAAGAATGACAAGATGGAATGGATCATTCAGAAAACCGTGGAACTCGGAGTTTATGAGGTCATTCCGGTTGCCATGAAAAACTGTGTTGTCAAATTAGACGATAAAAAGGCAAAGTCAAAAGTGACACGCTGGCAGGCAATCGCAGAGAGCGCAGCCAAGCAGTCCAAGCGAAGCCTGATCCCGGAAGTGAAGATGCCAATGTCCTATAAAGAAGCGGTGGCATATGCAAAGCAGTTAGACGTAAAGCTGGTTCCATATGAGAACGAACATGGGATGGCAGGAACGAAAGCCGCGGTAGAACAGATCCAAAAGGGACAGAGCATTGCTGTATTCATCGGACCGGAGGGTGGCTTTGCACCGGAGGAGATTGCACTGGTGCAGGACGAGATGCAGCTAATCTCCCTTGGAAAAAGAATTTTAAGGACGGAGACAGCGGGTATCGCAGCACTTGCGATTTTGGGCTATCAGCTTGAGAGCAGTGATATGATAGAATAACAGTGCAAAAGTTGTCTGATGATAGAAATTTGTGAGTCGAAAGTTATCAGATGATTGAGAGATATAAAGAAGGACAATTATGGAAACAAATTTGACAGAAGTTTATTTGGATAATTCTGCAACGACCCGTTGCAGTGAACGTGCAAAAGATTTGATGGTAAAAGTTCTCATGGAAGATTACGGAAATCCATCCTCACTTCATATGAAAGGTGTGGAAGCAGAGAACTATATCAAAGAGGCTAATAAAAAGATCGCAAAGACGTTAAAGGTGGATGAGAAAGAAATCCTTTTCACATCCGGAGGAACGGAATCAAACAATACCGCACTGATCGGAGCAGCGTTGGCAAATAAAAGAGCTGGAAATCATATTATCACGACATCGATAGAACATGCGTCTGTTTCAGCAGTCGCAGGATATTTAGAGGAACTTGGCTTTCGCGTGACTTATCTGAAAGTGGATGCAGATGGTATCATTTCACTCGACGAACTGCGGGAGGCAGTATGTGAGGACACGATCCTTGTCTCTATGATGATGGTCAACAATGAGATCGGAGCAGTGGAACCGATCGAAGAAGCAATCAAGGTGATCAAAGAAAAAAATCCGAATACATTGGTACACGTAGATGCGATCCAGGCATATGGAAAGTACCGTATTTTTCCGAAAAAACTGGGGATTGATATGCTTTCTGTCAGCGGACATAAAATCCATGCGCCGAAAGGAACAGGATTTCTGTTCATCAAAGATAAGACGAAGGTAAAACCGCTGATTTACGGTGGCGGGCAGCAGAAGGGCATGCGCTCCGGAACCGAGAACGTACCGGGCGTTGCTGCGTTAGGTGAGGCTTCCGAAGAGATTTATGAAAATTTTGAGGAAAAAATTGACCATCTTTATCAAATCAAACAGCGTTTTGTGGAAGGCGTTTTAAAAATAGAAGGTGTGTCTGTCAACGGAAAGACAGGACGTGATTCCGCACCACAGATCGTCAGTGTGAGCATTGACGGCGTGCGCAGTGAAGTTATGCTCCACACATTAGAGGACAGAAAGATTTATGTGTCAGCGGGAAGCGCATGTTCCTCGAACAAACCGTCCGTGAGCCATACATTGACAAGCATCGGACTTAAGAATAATCTGCTGGATTCGACGATCCGGTTCAGCTTTTCCGTGCATACCACAGAGGAAGAGATCGATTATGCCCTGGAAGTCATGAACGAGGTTGTGCCAAAGCTTCGACGTTATACGAGAAAGTAGTCCGGCAATTGCGAAATTCATGAAAGTGTAAATTGAATTGTGAAAAATTAACAAAAGACATGAAAAAGGAGAAAACATGTATAAATCATTTTTGATCAAATATGCGGAGATCGCAATCAAAGGAAAAAACAGATACTTATTTGAAGATGCATTGGTAAGCCAGATCAACCATGCATTGAAAAAGGCAGAAGGAGAATTTCTTGTCCGGAAAGAGCAGGGAAGAATTTATGTCGATACGTTGAGCGGCTATGATTATGATGAGGTTGTGGAAGCATTAAAATGTGTGTTTGGTATCGTCGGTATCTGCCCGGTTGTATTATTGGAAGACGAAGGATTTGACAAACTTGCAGAGGAAGTCATTGCATACATTGATAAGGTGTACCCGGACAAACATTTTACATTTAAAGTAAATGCCCGCCGCGCGAGAAAGAATTATCCGATGGAGTCTATGGAGATCAATGCAGCCATGGGCGAGAAGATTTTAGATGCTTACCCGGAGACAAAAGTAGATGTGCATCATCCACAGGTGGTATTTAATATTGAAATCCGTGCAAAAATTAACGTATACTCAACGATTATTCCGGGACCGGGTGGAATGCCGGTAGGAACGAACGGCAGGGCAATGCTGCTTTTATCCGGCGGGATCGACAGTCCGGTGGCTGGATATATGATCGCAAAACGCGGTGTTACGATCGATGCTACTTATTTCCATGCACCGCCATATACTTCGGAACGTGCAAAACAAAAAGTCGTTGACCTTGCAAAAATCGTCGCAAAATATTCAGGACCGATCAATCTGCATGTGGTGAACTTTACGGATATCCAGCTTTATATCTACGAGCAGTGTCCGCATGAGGAATTGACGATCATCATGCGCCGTTACATGATGAAACTGGCAGAGCATTTTGCAAAAGAGAATAAGTGCCTCGGTCTTATCACCGGAGAGAGTATCGGACAGGTGGCAAGCCAGACGATGCAGTCCCTTGCAGCAACGAACGAGGTATGTACGATGCCGGTTTACCGTCCGCTCATTGGATTCGACAAACAGGAGATCGTCACAATCTCTGAAAAGATTGATGCGTATGAGACATCCATTCTTCCATACGAAGACTGTTGTACCATTTTTGTGGCAAAACATCCGGTGACAAAACCGAACTTAAATGTGATCCATAATGATGAGAGAAAGTTAAGCGAAAAGATTGATGCATTAATGCAGGAAGCCATTGATACGGTAGAAGTGATCCACATTGAGGGATAAAACAAAAAAGCAGGCAGTATCGGAAAACGGAACTGTCTGCTGCAAAAAGAAAAAGCCACAGAACGTATCTTCTGTGGCTCAAATCTTCGGAAATGATTAAACTAAATATGGTTTTAATACTTCCATGATTTCATCCATATTGCTTTCAGCATGAATTGCTAAATCAATTGGTTTGGATAAATCTAAACTGAAAATACCCATAATGGATTTTGCATCGATCACATATCTTCCGGAGATTAAATCGAAATCAAATTCGAACTGGGTGATTGCATTAACAAAAGATTTTACTTTGTCAATGGAGTTTAAAGAAATCTGTACTGTTTTCATGATAAAAAACCTCCTTAATTAACTATCAAAGTTAACTTTATAGTAATGGTTTTTTATGGAAAAGTCAACACAAAATAGGAGTATCAAATGAAAATAAATAAGAAAGCCGCACTGCACAATTTAGGATGCAAGGTAAATGCATATGAAACAGAGGCAATGCAGCAGATATTAGAAAATGCAGGTTATGAGATTGTCCCATTCACAGAATATGCGGATGTCTATGTGGTCAATACCTGTTCCGTTACCAATATGGCAGACCGCAAGTCAAGACAGATGCTGCATAAGGCGAAAAAGATGAACCCGGATGCAATCGTTGTAGGCGCCGGATGTTATGTGCAGACAAAAGAGGCAGAGGCACTGCTTGATGATACGGTGGATATCGTGATCGGAAATAACAAAAAACATGAATTGCTTGCCATGCTCGAAGCATATGAAAATGACCACGGAAAGTGTGGGAATGTGATCGATATCAATCATGAGAAGCAGGAATATGAGGAAATGTTCTTAGAGCGCACCGCAGAGCACACCAGAGCTTTTATCAAGGTGCAGGACGGATGCAACCAGTTCTGCAGCTACTGTATCATTCCTTTTGCAAGAGGAAGGGTGCGGAGCAGAAATTCTGAAGATGTGATCCGGGAAGTGAAACGCCTTGCGGAACATGGCTTCAGGGAGATCGTCCTCACGGGGATCCACTTGAGTTCCTACGGTGTGGATACCGGCGACGATCTGCTCCATCTGATCCGGGAAGTGCATAATGTCGAGGGGATTGAGCGGATAAGGCTTGGAAGCTTAGAGCCAAGAATTGTGACGGATGGATTTGCGGCGGCACTTGCAGGGCTGCCAAAGATCTGTCCGCATTTCCATCTTTCCTTACAGAGCGGATGCGATGCCACACTGCAGCGCATGAACCGCAGATATGATACAAGGGAATATGAAGAGGGATGTCAGATCCTGAGAAAATATTTTGACCATCCTGCCATCACGACAGATGTGATCGTAGGTTTTCCGGGAGAGACAGAGGAAGAATTTGCGGTTACAAAAGAATATTTAAAACGTATCCATTTTTATGAAATGCATATCTTCCAGTATTCTAAGAGAGAAGGAACAAAGGCAGCTGTGATGGAACATCAGGTTCCGGAACCGGTGAAAAAAGAGCGGAGCAATATCCTTCTGGCGTTAGAGAAGAAAATGTCTGAAGAATTTCGGGAATACTATGTCGGAAAACAGGTGACAGCTCTGATGGAAGAGGCTTATGAATTTGAAGGTGAAACATATTTTACCGGATACACAAAAGAGTATGTAAAGATCGCTGTGAAGTCGGCAGCTGACCTTTCGAATCAGTTTGTGAAAGGAACGATCCGGGGCAGATTGACAGATGATATCTATCTTATGGTTGAATTTTAGGACAAACTATATTAGAATAAGCTAGAGGATTACTGTAATTATGAAGGTACTGAATAATTACGGATTACTTTCTTACCATAGAGTAAAGAAGAGTATAAGGGCGTGACAAATATGCAGAACATCAATAATACGCAATATTTCAGAGTGGAGAAGGAGCCGGAACTGCAGGTAAAGGATGTACTTGCAATTGTGTATCGTGCACTGAGCGAGAAGGGATACAATCCACTGAATCAGATTGTTGGATATATTATGTCAGGTGATCCTACTTATATCACCAGTCATAATAATGCAAGAAGTCTGATCATGAAAGTAGAGCGTGACGAATTAGTAGAAGAGGTATTGAAAGCATATATTAAGAATAATCATTGGAATTAAGGTACTTAAGAAGAACCGGATAAGTACAGATTAATATATGCCTTACAGGAAAAGTCTGTCCGGGTGAAGGGCAGAGGCATGGAGATTTTGAATGAGAATATTAGGTTTAGACTACGGCTCAAAGACTGTCGGTGTGGCAGTCAGCGATGAGCTTTTATTTACTGCGCAGGGACTGGAAATCGTCAGAAGACAGTCCCCTAATAAACTGCGCCAGTCTCTGGCAAGAATTGAGGAAATTATCAAAGAATATAACGTAGAGCGCATCGTTTTGGGTTATCCTAAGAACATGAATAATACAGAGGGTGAGCGCTGCGAAAAAACAAAAGAATTCAAAGAAATGCTGGAGCGTCGTACCGGACTTAATGTGATTCTGTGGGATGAGAGGCTGACGACCGTATCAGCAGATAAGCATATGATGGAATCAGGAATCCGCAGGGAAGACCGCAAAAAGTTTGTGGACGAGATTGCGGCTGTTTTTATCCTGCAGGGGTATCTTGATTATCTCGCAATGCATCCGGAAGAAAAATAAGGTCCATAGAAAGTAATCCAAATGACGACAGCAGACCAGAAAAATATAAGAAAGGAAGAAAGATGGAAAAAGTTATTTTTACAGATCCGGACACAAAAGAGAAAATTGAATTTTATGTGTTGGAAGAGACACAGATCAATGGAAAAAAATTTCTTTTTGTAACAGAAGAAGAGGATGGAGACAGTGAAGCATATATTTTAAAAGAGATTGCAGATGAAAATGATGATGTTGTCTACGAGATGGTGGAAGATGACAACGAACTTGCAGCTCTTGGTAAAGTGTTTGCGGAATTAATTGACGATGCAGATATTGAATATTAGTAAATTAAGAAATGGAATTGGAATTTTGAAGAAACAGGAAAATAAAACAGAAAATCTTACTGCGGAAGAGAATCGTAAAGAGATCACAGAGACAATGGAAAATGCTGCGGCAGAGAAGAAACCTGCACGCAGACCGGCACGAAAGAATACAACAGCCAGAAAGAAGAAAACAGACGAGGCAGCAGGGAAAGAAGAAAAAGGCGGAAAGGCTGAAAAGAAAGCCAGAGCAGAGAAGAAAACAAAAAGTGCGTCTGCAGAGACTGTAAAAGTGAAAAAGAGCGGAAAAAATAAAGATGGAGGAAAAGACTTGAAACAGAATGAACATTCCTCAAAACTTAAGATCATTCCACTTGGCGGATTAGAGCAGATCGGAATGAATATTACAGCTTTTGAGTATGAGGACAGTATCATTGTTGTGGATTGCGGATTGTCATTCCCGGAAGACGACATGTATGGAATCGATCTTGTGATCCCGGATATTACCTATTTGAAAGACAACATTGATAAAGTAAAGGGATTTTTTATCACACATGGTCATGAGGATCATATCGGTGCGATCCCTTATGTATTAAAAGAGGTAAATGCACCGATTTATGCAACAAAACTTACCAATGGTATTATCGAACACAAATTAAAAGAGCACAATATGCTCACAAAAGTAAAACGTAAAGTTGTAAAATACGGACAGCATATCAACCTTGGTTGTTTCCGTGTGGAATTTATCAAGACAAACCACAGTATTCAGGATGCCGCAGCACTTGCTATTTATTCACCGGCAGGAATTGTTGTGCATACCGGAGACTTTAAAGTAGATTACACACCGGTATTTGGAGATGCGATCGATCTTCAGAGATTTGGTGAGATCGGTAAAAAAGGAGTTCTTGCATTAATGTGCGACAGTACAAATGCAGAGAGACCGGGATTTACCATGTCAGAGAAGACTGTTGGCAGAACGATCGATGCCATTTTTGATGATAATAAGAATTCAAGGATCATTATTGCAACTTTTGCATCGAATGTAGACCGTGTACAGCAGATCATCAATGCAGCGTATAAGAATGGAAGAAAAGTGATCGTGGAAGGCCGTAGTATGGTAAATATTATCGGCACTGCAAGCGAACTTGGATATATTAATATCCCGGATAACACACTGATCGATATTGAACAGTTAAAAAATTATCCGGATGAACAGACTGTCATTATTACAACCGGAAGTCAGGGAGAGTCCATGGCGGCACTGTCGAGAATGGCATCCGGCATTCACCGCAAAGTGACGATCAAGCCAAACGATACGATCGTGTTAAGTTCCAACCCAATCCCTGGAAATGAGAAGGCAGTTTCCAATATTATCAATGAACTGTCCATGAAAGGTGCAAAGGTTATTTTCCAGGATGTACATGTATCCGGTCATGCGTGTCAGGAGGAGATTAAGTTGATCTACTCTCTGGTGAGACCGAAATATGCGATCCCGGTGCATGGAGAATACCGTCATCTGATCGCACAGGCGAGAGTGGCAGAGGAACTTGGAATTGACAAGGACAATATCTTTATCTTATCTTCCGGCGACGTATTAGAACTCGACGAGGAGAGCGCGGCAGTGACCGGAAAAGTCCATACCGGAGCGATCATGGTAGACGGACTTGGCGTCGGAGATGTCGGCAATATCGTATTGAGAGACAGACAGCATCTTGCAGAAGATGGTATTATCATTGTTGTATTGACATTGGAAGGCGGCTCCGGACAGGTGCTTGCAGGACCTGATATCGTATCCCGTGGATTTGTTTATGTCCGTGGTGCAGAGACACTCATGGAGGAAGCAAAGCAGGTACTGGATGAGAGAATGCAGTACTGCATGGATAAAGGCATCACAGACTGGGGCAAGATCAAGACAGAGATCAAAGATTCTCTCAGTGATTTTGTATGGAAAGAGACAAAGAGACGTCCGATGATCATGCCAATTATTATGGAAGTATAAAGCACTTGAAAAAAGCAACTTGGGAGCAGATATGAGTCAGATAGAAGATGCTATGGATGGATTAATGACTGCGATCAGAAACAGTGAGGAATTCATCCGATATCAGGCAATTAAGGAAAAGGTACATGGCTTTCCAAAACTGGAAAGCCAGATCACAGAATTTCGTAAGAAAAATTATCTGCTGCAGAACAGTCAGGGAACTGTGGATCTGTATGAAGAGACAGACCGCATGGAGAATGAGTACCAGGAGTTTCGGAAGAATCCTATGGTGTCAGAGTATCTTGCAGCAGAAAATGCACTCTGCAAAATTGTGCAGCAGATCAACTGGACTTTGATCGAGGGACTGGAATTTGAAGTTGGCTTTGAGGAATCATGAGGGAAGAGATGAATTTGAACAAAGTAGTTTTTCGTTTTGTCAGCATTAGTTTTTCAATACTTGTCATTTTGCTGGTATTGATCGGATTTGTGAAAATTGGAACATATTGCTATGATTTTGGCTATCGTGTATTTACAGAGGCACCTGTCGATGCAGAGCCGGGCAGGGATGTTATCGTCCAGATCTCAGACGACATGTCAGACATGGACATCGCAAAGGAACTGAAAGAAAAAGGTCTTGTGGAGAATGCAAAGCTCTTTTTTGTACAGTTAAAAGTGTCTGCCTACTCCGGCAGGCTTCATTCCGGCGTCTATACATTGAATACGTCCATGGCAGCGAGAGATATGATGGTGCTTATGGCAGCAAAACCGGAGCAGAGTTCTACAGATGACACGGAGACGGTCACAGGCACTACCGAAGAGACAACTGAAGAGACAACTGAAGAGACAACCGATACACAGAAAGATGCAGATACAGTCACAGGAGAGGAATAGAAGTGATCGTAGACGAGAGACTGGTAACATATATCAATTCCCTGGATACCGGGAATACAGAGATTTTAGATGAGATAGAACGTGAGGCACTGGAAACTTATGTGCCGATCGTGCGCAAGGAAATGCAGAGTTTTCTGAAACTGATCTTATCGATAAAAAGACCCGCAAGAATCCTTGAAGTTGGAACAGCAGTTGGATTTTCAGCAATTTTTATGGCTGAATACAAT
>OGNR01000454.1_pt1 | contig 23330 bp, 24 predicted proteins | sample 1573501 | NCBI WGS metagenome assembly OGNR01 (sample SAMEA2581918, study PRJEB24529) | metagenome | biome: Human gut stool | place: China | collected 2011 | reverse complement strand
AAAAGATTTTTACTTTGGAAGAACCCTCGATTATGAATTCTCTTATGGTGATCAAATTGTAATTACACCACGTAATTATTCGTTTCATTTTCGTTATATTGGAGATAAAAAAAGGCATTTATTATTACAATACTTATGAAAATCATCAGATAAGTGCGGTAGATATGTATGCGGAAGATTTGGATGGTAATAACTTGATCTGTTATCCTGTAATTCAAGGAGAACAAATCAATTATCAAAATAAATAGTATTTATAAATAAGAAGTAGGAAGGAAATTACCATGACAAAGGAAGAAGTAGAAAAACTCTGGATGGATAATCCGGAATCAATGAAGTTTTTAAAGAATGCTACAAAGTTTTATAATTTAATGATGATGTACCGTTGTGCTATCCGGGAAATTCAAACCAAACTTGAGGTTTTAGATGATGAATTTTCAGTTGAGAACAATCGAAATCCTATTTCATTTATAAAGACAAGAATTAAGAAACCCAATAGTATTTATAATAAACTGCAGAAAATGGGACATGATTGTTGAGATTCCTGTATTTTTTGCTAAGGGTAAAACACCTATGCGTGTAGAACTTCAAATCCGAACTAATGGGATGGATTTCTGGGCAACGTTGGAACATCAGCTTCGTTATAAAAAAGGCATTGAAGAAATGCCTGGATATGAAGAGATCAGTGAAGAATTACTTCATTCTGCAAGAGTTGTCATTGAAGCAGATAATGAAATGCAGAGAATAAAAGACAAAATTGGTATGTTCCACGAAATTTAAGCAGAAATTTGATTGAGTAGAAAGGTTGGAATATATATGAAACAAGATACTTTAGAAGGAAAAGCGAAAACAAAAAACGGAGTAAAACGATTGTGTTTTTCCATAATCTGTATTCTTCTAGAAGTAGTTTTTATTATTACTATTGTAACACGCTTAAATGAATATGCAGAAATCATAAATCTATTTACAAGGATTTTAAGTGGAATTTTAGTTTTGAGATTGTATGCATCAGATAAGACATCTTCCATGAAAATGCCTTGGGTTATATTAATTTTAATTTTCCCAATTATGGGTGTAGGCCTATATTTATTGATTGGTTTGAATGGTGGCACACATAAAATGCGTGAGCGATATGCAGAAATTGATAGCAAATTGTTACCAATGCTTTCCGATAATCAGGAGTGTTTAAGCAGAATAAACGAAACGATTCCGAAGGCAGGAAATATTGCAAGTTATATACAAAGAAATTCGCAGTATCCAATCTATCAGAATACGGATGTGATGTATTTCGATGAAGCAGTAAAGGGATTAGAGACCCAGCTTGAAGATCTTGCAAAGGCACAGAAGTTTATCTTCATGGAGTATCATGCTATAGAAGATGCAGAGGCGTGGCATAAGATCCAAAAGATTCTGGAAGAACGAGTAAAAGTTGGAGTGGAAGTACGCATATTTTATGATGATATGGGTTCTATAGGATTTATTAATACTGATTTTGTAAAAAAAATGGAGTGCGTAGGAATTCATTGCCGTGTATTCAATCCGTTTGTACCAGGTTTAAATTTGTTCTTGAACAATCGTGATCATAGAAAAATAACGGTTATTGACGGGAAAGTTGGGTTTACCGGTGGATACAACCTCGCAAATGAATATTTTAATTATACACATCCTTATGGACAATGGAAAGATACAGGTATTCGTTTAGAAGGAGATGCTGTTCAGTCACTCACAGTGACATTTTTGGAAATGTGGAATGCGGTTAGTGATAAAGATGCGAATGATCCTGATTTTGGTAAATATATTTTTCATTATGATTACAAGGCACAGCAAACGGGGTTTATTCAGCCTTATGCAGACAGTCCTATGGATAATGAACAGGTTGGAGAAGAAGTTTATATCAGTATGATAAATAAAGCTGAAAAATACTGTTGGTTCATGACTCCATATCTGATTATAACAGACGAAATGACACATGCGTTATGTTTGGCTGCTAAGCGAGGAGTGGATGTCAGAATTATTACACCGGGTATTCCAGACAAAAAATTTATTTATAATATCACTCGTTCTTTTTATCATGGATTGGTTAAACATGGTGTGCGTGTTTATGAATGGACTCCTGGTTTCTGCCATGCAAAAATGAGTGTGGTGGATGACTGTATGGCAACTTGTGGAACAATTAATCTGGATTATCGAAGTTTATACCATCATTTTGAAAATGGATGTTTTATGATAGATTGTCAGTCTGTTTTAGACATAAAGAGTGATTTGATAAAAACCATGGGTGAATGTCGTGATGTGACAGAACAATATTGTACCGGACGCAGTGCATATTTACGATTAGGACAATTATTTATGAGATTATTTGCTGGATTGTTATAAGAATCTGATTATTTCAGGAAGAAGGAGGATGCCTATGGCAGAAAAAGTGGATCAGATGGATCCAGATGAAAAAATCGTTGAGATAGCGATTGAACGGTTAAGAGTATTGGCATTGGAACTGAGAAATTATATGAAAATTGCTCATCCGGGAACTTTCATTTCCAAACCAGTAAACTAAGTAAAATAAAAATTCTGATTTACAAATAACAGATAAAGTATTAAAATAAACAAAAAGATATCTTCAGGGCAGGGTGAGATTCCCTACCGGCGGTAAAGCCCGCGAGCCGAGAGGCATGATCCGGTGAGATTCCGGGGCCGACAGTACAGTCTGGATGGAAGAAGATGATAGTACAGTTGATTTTTTGTATGAATGAATGTAGTATCAGAGCTCTGAGATGGTGATCCATTTCAGAGCTTTTTATATAGGAAAATCAGACATTCATTTATCAATCATATGTAACAGATCAATTCCACCCTGCAGATATTTCTGCAGGCTTTTTTTGTATCTGGTACATCGTTTTCGAAATAACTATACCATTCACTTGTCTGTGAATCCGATTGCACATGTTTAAAAGCCTCGGCGTAGCCCAGGCAAAGAACAGGAATAAGAAAGAAGGAATAGAAATGACGGATCAGGAATATATGCTTCGGGCTATTCAACTGGCCCAAAAAGGAGAAGGCTGGACGAATCCCAATCCTATGGTAGGGGCAGTGATCGTAAAAGACGGAAAGATCATCGGGGAAGGCTATCATAAAAAGTATGGAGAACTTCACGCGGAACGTAATGCAATTGCTTCTCTTACAGAATCAGCAGAAGGTGCGGTGATTTATGTCACGTTGGAGCCTTGCTGTCATCATGGTAAAACACCTCCATGTACGGAAGCGATCATTGAACAGAAGATCAGAAAAGTGGTGATCGGTTCCAGAGATCCGAATCCGAAAGTGGCAGGAAAAGGTGTACAGATGTTAAGGGAAGCCGGTGTAACAGTAGTTGAAGATTTTATGAGAGAAGAATGTGATCAGCTGAACCCGGTGTTTTTCCATTATATTACTACGAAGACTCCTTATGTGGTAATGAAGTATGCCATGACACTGGATGGGAAGATCGCAACGAAAACAGGAGCATCAAAATGGATCACCGGAGAATCTGCACGAAAAGAAGTACAGCATATGCGGCATCAGTACATGGGAATCATGGCTGGTATTGGAACTGTGCTTGCAGATGATCCGATGTTAAACGTCCGGGTAGAAGGCTGGAAAAGTCCTGTCAGGATTGTGTGTGACAGTAAGCTCAGGATCCCGCCGGGCAGTCAGATTGTAAAAAGTGCGGAAAAGTACCGGACGATCGTGGCTTATGCAGAACAGAAAAATGCAGAAGAGAAAATAAAAATATTACATACCATGGGAGTTGAAACCATTTACTGTCCCGACGAAAAGAATCAGATAGACCTTAAGAAGCTGATGGCAGATCTTGGAAACAGAGGCATTGACAGCATCCTCCTGGAGGGAGGAGGTACGTTAAATGACAGTGCACTGCGAGCTGGAATTGTAAAGGAAGTACAGGCTTTTGTGGCACCAAAGCTGTTTGGCGGTGTGGCTGGGAAGACACCGGTAGAGGGTATTGGAGTTGAACTGCCGTCTGAAGCAGTGGAACTGAAATATACAGATATCTGCCAGATCGGTGAGGATATCCGGATAAAATGTCAGGTGTGTGATAAAAAACAGGAGGAATCATGTTTACAGGAATCGTAGAAGAGAAAGGAAAAGTCCGTTATATACAGCTGACAGGGGAATCAGGGATCCTGGCAGTGAAAGCCCGGAAAGTCCTGGAAGGGACAAGGATCGGTGACAGTATCGCTGTGAATGGTGTGTGTCTGACAGTTACGTCGATTCAGCCGGACGGATTTACTGCCGATGTGATGGCAGAGACGATCAGAAGAAGCAGTCTTGGCAGCTGCAAGGTCGGAAGCCAGGTAAACCTGGAACGTGCAATGGCTGCAGACGGCAGGTTCGGGGGACACATAGTAAGCGGCCATATTGATGGGACTGGCGTGATACGTTCCATGCTCCGGGAAGAAAATGCCATCTGGGTATCAATTGAGACATCGCCACAGATTTTGCATCTGATCGTGGAAAAAGGATCCGTCTGTATTGATGGGATCAGCCTGACAGTTGCAAGGGTTGATGAAGCTGGTTTTCAGGTGTCGGTCATTCCACATACAGGAGAAGAAACCACTCTTTTGGAAAAGGTGCCGGGGGATCTGGTTAATCTGGAAAATGATGTGATCGGAAAATACGTAGAAAAACTGCTTGGCATCAGAAAAAACGAAGAAGAGAAAAAAGAATCCGGAATTACGATGGAGTTTCTTGAAGAATTCGGGTTTTAGAACAGGAGGATATACACTATGTCACAAAATTATCAGTACAACACAATTGAAGAAGCACTTAGGGATCTTAAGGAAGGAAAAATAGTTCTGGTCACAGATGATCCGGACAGAGAAAATGAGGGAGATCTGATATGTGCGGCAGAGTTTGCGACCAGGGAAAATATTAATTTCATGGCGACCTATGCAAAGGGTCTTATCTGTACACCGATGAGTGCAGAAATTGCGGCGAGATTGAACTTTCCGCCGATGGTTGCGGAGAACACGGACAATCACAGTACAGCATTTACCGTGTCAGTAGATCACGCAGATACAACCACAGGTATCTCTGCGGAAGAGCGCTCCTATACTATCATGAAGTGTGTGGATGATCAGTCAAAACCGGAGGATTTCAGAAGACCGGGACATGTGTTTCCGCTTATTTCCAGAAAAGGCGGGGTTTTGGTACGAAATGGCCATACAGAGGCAACAACAGATCTTATGAGACTTGCCGGACTGAAAGAATGCGGCGTGTGCTGTGAAGTTATGAAAGAAGATGGAACTATGATGCGTACATCACAGCTATGGGAAATGGCAAAAGAGCATAACCTTACATTTATTACGATCCGTGATCTGCAGGATTATATAAGAATACATGAAAAGCATGTAAAGGAGGAAGCCGTTGCAAACCTCCCAACGCAGTACGGTGATTTTAAAATGTATGGTTATATCAATGATATTACAGGAGAGCATCATCTGGCACTGGTAAAAGGTGATCTGGGAGATGGTGAGGATGTGCTTTGCCGGGTACATTCGGAGTGTCTGACAGGGGATGCATTCGGATCGCTCAGATGTGACTGTGGCCTGCAGCTGCAGACAGCGATGCGCCAGGTAGAAGCAGAAGGCCGAGGAATCATTCTGTATATGAGACAAGAAGGCCGAGGAATCGGACTGATCAATAAGATCAAAGCATATGCGCTTCAGGAGCAGGGATACGATACTGTGGAGGCTAATGTGAAGTTAGGGTTTGCACCGGATCTCAGAGAGTACTGGGTCGGGGCACAGATACTGTCAGACCTTGGTGTGAAATCATTAAGATTACTGACAAATAATCCGGATAAAGTCTATGGACTTGGCGAATTCGGAATGAAGATCAATGAGAGAGTACCTCTGGAGATTCCGGCACAAAAGTATGACCGGAAGTATATGAAGACGAAGCAGGAAAAGATGGGTCATATTTTTAAAGAAATAAATTTATAAAAAACAGCAAATATCAGGAGGAAGAAAAAATGAGACAGATCAATTTAGTAGAAGGAAAAGTAGTAGCACCGGAGGGAATGAAGGTTGGTATCGTGGCAGCGAGATTCAATGAAATTATTGTGAATAAATTATTGGGAGGGGCAGTCGACGGACTGGTAAGACATGGAGTAGAAGAAGAGAACATTACTGCAGCATGGGTACCGGGAGCATTTGAGATTCCGATTACAGCACAGAAGATGGCACAGTCAGGAAAATATGATGCAATTATCTGCGTTGGAGCTGTCATCCGTGGAGATACTTCACATTATGATCTGGTGTGTAATGAATCTGCCAAGGGAATCGCACAGGTTGAACTTGCAACAGGAATCCCGGTTTTATTCGGAGTGATCACGACTGAAAATATCGAGCAGGCTATTGCGCGTGCAGGAAGCAAAGCGGGAAATAAAGGCTATGATTGTGCATTATCTGCGATTGAGATGGTCAATCTGATGAAGCAGCTCTAAAAGACAGGAAAATAAATGATGACAAAAACGATCATATTCGATTATGATGGAACGATCCATCATACCCTTGGAATCTATGAACCGGCATTTCGTGAAACCTATCAGTGGCTGACAGAACAGAAGGTTACCGAAGAACGGGAGATAGGCTCGGTGGAAATTGCCGGCTGGCTGGGACTTAACAGTAAGGAGATGTGGAATACATTTTTGCCGGAACTGGATCAGAGTTATAAAGAGCAGGCAAGCAGGATGGTAGGAGATCTGATGATAAGACAGATCAGGAAACATAAGGCAGTGTGGTATCCGGGAGCAGAGGAGATGCTAACAGCTTTGAAGAACCGGGGATATCACCTTGTGATCTTAAGTAACTGTAAAGCTTCATATCGTGAGGCACACTGGAAGGAATTTGGGATGGAACGATGGTTTGACCGTTTTTATGACTGTGAATCATACAGATTCCGTCCAAAGACAGAAATTGTGCAGGAAATCATCCGGGAATATAGTGGCCCTTATCTGGTAGTCGGAGACAGGAGACAGGATCTGGAATGTGCCAGGTCCTGCAAAAGCCCTTTTATAGGATGCCTGTATGGATATGGTGAGAAAGGGGAACTGAATGGGGCTGATTATTATGCAGAACATATAGAGGATATACTGCAGATGGTGATATGATTTTAGGATAGTCATAGTGATAGAGGTAATCCACTTTCCTAACCCCATCTGTACAGTAAAGTTCTTAAGTCCAGTTGTACAAAGCGCTACTGCACGGGGAACCAGATGGAATGCATCTCCACTTCCTAAAAGAACTGCCATAATTCCAAACATGATAAACTGTCGGTTTCCTTTGCCTTTGCGGATCATTTATAGATTTTACTGTGGAAGATTTTGCATAAAGTGTTTTCCGTGCTTGTGTGTACCATTATCTGATATCAAAGCAGTACAGGGTGATTCCGGCCATGCACAGGTCAATATGGTTACGGATGCGTACTCTCATATTCCGGATGATGACCAAAGGAAAAATGCAGAGCTTTTTAAAGAAGCATTTTATGAGAAAAAGAATCTGAATCCAGAGAGGCGGGCGTTGCTCAATTCGCTGGCGAAAACGATGAAGTAATGAAAAATAGTGAAAAAATAGTGTAATTTTAATGAAAAAACAATCCACAAAACGATATAATATATGGATGAAATGAGGATATTTATTGTGTATATGGATATTCTATCTCCATCAAATCTATTGAGATCTCCATCATTTGATGATAGAATGATGGAGATAAATTGAAAACACTCTTAGAAGTTGCATTGATTCAGAGTACGGGAGCATCCAACCGAATCGAAGGCATATTTACAAGCGATAAGCGTTTGGAAGAATTGGTAAGTCAAAAAGCAGAACCCTGCAACCGATCTGAGCAGGAAATTGCTGGTTATCGTGAAGTACTTTCCACAATTCACGAAGGCTATGAATATATCAACCCAAGACCGAACATTATTTTGCAGTTACATCGAGATCTGTACTCCTATTCACAGGGGGGTGCTGGTGGAAGTTATAAGAATTCCGATAATGTAATTGCAGAAACAGATGCCGAGGGTCATCAGAAGGCACGTTTTATTCCAGTTCCCGCATTTCAGACTGCTGAAGCGATGGAAGAACTTTGCGCTCGCTTCCTTGAAGCGTGGGAAGCTGACCGCATTGATAAACTGATTCTGATTCCCATGTTCATTCTGGACTTTCTGTGCATCCATCCTTTCAATGACGGAAATGGTAGGATGAGCCGTTTGCTCACTTTACTGCTTTTTTACAAGGCGGGATACATCGTTGGAAAATATGTCAGTATGGAAATGCTGATTGAAAAGACAAAAGAAACATATTATGAAGCCCTTCAAGCAAGTTCAACTGGCTGGCATGAGGGCGAAAACAGCTATGAGCCTTTTGTTAAATATTATCTGGGTGTCATGCTGAAAGCATACAATGAATTTGAAAGTCGTGTAGAGCATTTGAAACATCGCAGTCTTTTTAAGCCTGATAGAATTAAAGCAGTTATTGATAACAAGGTTGGCAAGATTACAAAAAAGGAAATCATGGAGTTTTGTCCTGATATAAGCAAGGTTACCGTGGAAAGGACTTTGACGGATCTGGTTAAGAGTGGATATATCGCAAAAGTTGGTGCAGGTCCATCTACCGGCTATGTTCGTATTTAATATAATATCTCCATCATTACAAGTAAAATGATGGAGATATTTTTATGCTTTTTCAAGATGATAATCTGATACATTCATAAAATTATCTAAAGCTTTGTGTGATTTGACTTCAATAGGAATAACGGGTACATCGACATTATAAACAGGTAGAGCTGCATCGGCATCCTTTAGCCATAAAATGCCCCGGTTTTTTTACAATAGATTTTTAGAAAAAATGAATCAATTAGTGAAGATACGGTATTTTAAAACATGGATGACAAGAATCCTCATCAACAAATGCTATGATATCAGAAAGAAAAATCAGAATCTCATTTGTCTGGATGAGTACGAGGAACCAGCAGCATATCAAAAGCTGGTAGACGGAGTGGTTATCACCTGTACTGCGAATTATAAAGACGGCACAAAAAAAGGAGCAAAAATTAATGTCGGAGCTGCGGCACTGACTTATGAAGAAATTGGAATGAACGTGGACGGAATGACTTTGCAAATAGAAGGGAAAGAGACAGTGCAACTTCAGCCGACAGACAAAGTAGCAGTTTTTACGTTTGAGCTGCAGCAATGACAGATATTTTTGGGATAAAAAGAGAACTTAATCACAAAAATGAAAAAAATCATTGTTTTTCACACAAAAAATGCCTTTAGAATATAAAATAGACAAAGAAATGTTAAGATTAATTGCAGAAGCAAATGTAAAATATGGTGAATATAAATCTTTGTTAAATACATTGGAATTTGATGCAGGATTTTTTCTGGATTCGATTATTTTGAATGAGAGTTACAAATCACCCCAGATTGAAGGAACGCAGATTTCTCAGGATGAAATGTATTACTTAAAGTATATGAAAAAACAGATGATAATCAGGAAATACAAAATCTGAAAAGAACGATAGAATATGCTGGAGCATATTTAAAGTCAGGAAAACAAATATGTTATGAACTTGTGAATGAAATGCATAAGATCATATTGGACAGTGTACGGGGATCACAGAAAACACCTGGAAAGATAAGAACTACCCAGAATTGGATTGGACCAAGAGGGTGTACAATGGAAAACGCAACATTTATTCCACCTATACCGGAAGAAGTTTATGGATTGCTTATGAATTTATATGAGTATATGAATGATGAATTTATAGATCCCTTATTGGTAAATGTGGCTTTATCACATATGCAGTTTGAAACAATACATGCATATAAAGATGGAAATGGACGTCTGGGAAGAGCCTTGATTCCGGTGCAAATGTCAATGTTGTATCCAGTATCATAAATCAGTTAGTAGATTTAAAAGTAATTGTGCAAGACCCGACAATGATAAAAAAAGGATATCGATATCAAAAAATATATGACGTATTTGTCGGAACATATGGAGGCGCAGAAGATGAACATTAGAAGAGCAAATGAAAAAGACATTCCAAGATTAATGGAATTATTAGAGCAGGTGCTTCAGATCCATGCAGATATAAGACCTGATATTTTTATTCCGGGAACGACAAAGTATACAAATGATGAATTTACCATTTACATCACTTTTTATCGATGATCTGTGTGTTGATGCCAAAACCAGAGGACAGCATGTAGGCGAAAGCCTGTTTGAATATGTCAAGAGTGAAGCGAAACGTCTGGGCTGCTATGAAGTGACACTTAATGTGTGGTCAGGAAATACTTCAGCAGAAAAATTTTATGAAAAAATGGGATTGAAAACCAAAGAGAGACAGATGGAATATATCCTGTAAAAAGGACGTTTTAAAGGATGCTACAATTATTGCCGGAAAATGATAATGGCTTGCATATACTATAAGAAGACTTTGGAATAGAAAAATGTGAAAAGTAGCAAAAATTTATTTCAAAAGTGATTCTGTATCTTGTTTTTCCCTATTCCTGCGGCTATAATAGAATAGAAAAATGTTAAAAGTTGAAAAAATCTATTCCAAGGAGGCTTGCTACATGGAAATTAGCAGAGATTTCTATTTGGACAAACTGATAAAAAGAAAGCATAATGGCTTAATTAAGGTGATTACCGGTATTCGCAGATGTGGCAAATCTTATTTACTGAATAATCTTTTTTACCATCATTTGTTGAATAATGGTGTAAATGCTGATCATATCATCCGTTTCGCTTTTGACTCTGCAGATGACCTTTACCTGATCGGTGAAAGTCTGATACAGATTCAAAAAGAAAAGCGTGGGATTGATCCGGAAAAGTTCATGGCTTATATCCGTTCCAAAGTCGCTGATGACGGAATGTACTACTTGCTTCTTGATGAGATTCAGATGCTTGATTGCTTTGAAGCGGTTCTGAATGGGTATCTGCGAAAAGATAATATGGATGTATTTGTAACCGGGAGCAATGCAAAGCTCCTGTCAAAAGACATCGCTACCGAATTTGCCGGTCGTGGTGATGAGATTCATATGTACCCTTTGAGCTTTGCAGAGTTTATGAACGTTTACAATGGCGACAAATACATGGGGCTTTCTGAGTATATGTTATATGGAGGTATTCCTCTGGTAGTCCTTCGTGAAGGTGCAAATGATAAGGCAGCTGCATTGCAGAATTTATTCAACGAAATTTATATTCGGGATATTACCAGGAGAAATCGTGTTAAAAATATTGGGGAGTTGGAGGATCTGTTGAATATCCTCTCATCTGCGATTGGCTCACTGACTAATCCTGAAAAGCTGAAAAATACATTTAAGCCCGTAAAAAAATCCCGAATTACTTCTGCAACCATAAAAAAATATCTTGATTGCTTTGAGGATTCTTTTTTGATTGAATCTGCACAGCGTTATGATATCAAGGGTAAGGCATACATTGAAACTCCAAAGAAATACTATTTCTCTGATCTTGGACTTCGCAACGCAAGAATTAACTTTCGTCAGTTTGAGCAGACTCATTCTATGGAGAATGTAATTTACAATGAGCTGCGTATGAGAGGTTACAGTGTCGATGTAGGTGTTATCCCGATTGCAGAAAAAGATAAGGCAGGGAAAGTGACCCGTAAGCAGCTAGAAGTTGATTTTGTTTGTAATATGGGTTCGGTCAGATACTATATCCAATCGGCATATTCGCTGCCAGATGAAACAAAGCGCATTCAGGAAATCAGACCGTTTAGAAGGATTGACGACTCTTTCAAGAAAATCGTTATTACCAAAGATATTGTTCAGCCGCATTACGATGAATATGGAATTCTTACAATCAATATTTACGATTTTCTTCTCGATCCGCATTGCCTTGAAAAGTAATGTATTACGATACATTGGTAAAAGTAGTACATTCAGAAGTAGTAGATACAAATGGAAGCGGACATGGTGCATTAGCAGCAGAAAATATTTGAATGGAAAGAATATGTAAAGGGAAAATATTATGGAATATTCAGCAATTTATCATGACATGGACAAAAGATTCTGTTACGCAATTGATAAGGATCTGTTTGTGATACGTGTGCAGGTAAAAAAAGATGACATGAAGGAGATTATCCTTCACTGCGAAGATAAGTATATACCAATGGAGCGCAAGGATACGAAAAAGACCATTCGGATGAAGAAGATTGCCACTTCACAGTTTCATGATTATTATGAAGCACAGCTCCAGATGCATCTGATATGTCTCAGATATTATTTTGAATTTACGGACATGCAGGGTGAAAAAATATATTACGGCAATTATGAGTTTTATAAGGAATGCATCACAAACAGGGACAGAATGTTTGATTGCCCGCAGAATCTTCGGGAAGAGGAAATGTTTGAGGTGCCGGACTGGGCAGCAAATAAGGTCGTGTATCAGATTTTTCCGGCCCGTTTTGCAGCGTCACAGCAGGTAGATAAGGAACAATGGTATAAAGCACCAATTTCGTCTGTGGATGATCTGCATGGTGATCTCAGAGGAATTATTGAACATCTGGATCACGTTCAGAATCTGGGAATCGATGTTTTGTATATGACACCTATCTTCAAATCATATTCAAGTCATAAGTACGATATCATCGATTATTATCAGATCGATCCCTCATTTGGAACGACAGAGGATCTGAGGGAACTGGTACACGAAGCTCACAAACGTGGAATGAAAATCGTCATGGATGCAGTGTTCAACCATACAGGAAGAGAATTTTTTGCATTTGAGGATATCATGGAAAAGGGAGAAAAATCAAAATATCTGGACTGGTATTATATTGAGAAATTTCCACTTGAAAGTGAAAGAGGAGAGATTCCAAACTACAAATGTTTTGGCTACTATGGGGGAATGCCTAAGCTAAATCTGAAAAATCCGGAAGTTGAGAAATTCTTTACGGATGTTGCGTGCTATTGGATTAAGGAATGTGATATTGACGGATGGCGGATGGATGTAGGAGACGAGATCAGTCATTATTTCTGGAAGAATTTTAGAAGAGCGGTCAAGGCTGTAAAAAAGGATATGCTGATCATTGGAGAAATCTGGCATTATGCAGGAGATTTTCTTGAGGGAGATGAATGGGATACAGTCATGAACTATCCGTTTTATCTGAATCTGATCGATCTGCTGGCAGATGAGAAGATCCATGTCAGTCAGTTTGTACAGAATCTGGGATATTTGAAGGGACGTTTAAATAAAAAATGTTATCCTCTTATGTGGAATCTGATTGACAGCCATGATACAGCAAGATTTTTACATCTCTGTAATGGCAATAAGAAAAAACAGCATTTGGCAGCGGCTTTTCAGCTGTTATTGCCGGGAATGCCTATGATTTATTATGGAGATGAGTTTGCGATGCCGGGGGCAAACGATCCGGATTGCAGGCGGGGCATGTACTGGGATGAAGAATATCAGGACAAAGAGATGTATGAATGGTATAAACAGCTGCTTTGGATCCGAAAAAAACATGCGTGTATTTCAGAAGGCGAACTGATCGGGTCAATTACAAAGGATGAGGAAGAAACAATAGTCCTGATCCGGAAAAACGTCGAAGAGACAATTGCCTTGATTTTCAATTGTAGCAGTAATGCAAAGAACTTTAGTGAGTATGAGGGAAAATATAATTTACTTAGAGATGAGCCGTTTGATGGAAAAGTTGAGGGGCTTGATGCTGCAGTGATCGTGCTTTAAGAATGATTCCTGCCTGCGTATATGATTGCTTCGAAACTTTAAATAAAAGCAGGTTTAGATACATTGAAAAATAATTTCAGTGTATCTGAAACTGCTTTCTTTTTTTTATGAACATAGAGGCAGCCTGTGAGAAGAATAAATGATACATAGCTGCAGGATCGTATGTAGAAAAAAACGAATATAATATATTTAGACAAACTTTATTTTTTATTTATATATAAACCTGAAAAAGATGGTATTATTGAATATATAAGGGAACTGTCAAAATATACTATATACAGAGGTAGGCGTATGGGTAGATTAGTAGAGTTTCAGAATGTGAAAAAAACCTATCATATGGGAGAAGTCGAAATTCATGCTGTAGATGGCGTGGATTTTGAAATAAACGAAGGCGAATTTGTGGTCATTGTCGGACCAAGTGGTGCCGGAAAAACAACCGTATTGAATATTCTTGGGGGAATGGACAAGGCTACAAGCGGACATGTTATCGTTGACGGTGTTGATATCAGTTCGTTTAATAGCAGGCAGCTTACATCATACAGAAGAGATGACATAGGATTTGTATTTCAGTTTTATAATCTTGTTCAAAATCTGACTGCACTTGAGAATGTTGAGCTGGCATTGCAGATATGCAAAGATCCGCTGGATGCGAGAGAAGTTTTAACGGATGTCGGATTACAAGACAGAATGTTGAATTTCCCTGCACAGTTATCCGGAGGGGAACAGCAGCGTGTTGCTATTGCAAGGGCACTTGCAAAGAATCCGAAACTTCTTTTGTGTGATGAACCGACAGGAGCATTGGACTATCAGACAGGTAAAGCCATTTTAAAATTACTTCAGGATACATGCAGACAAAAAGGGATGACAGTTGTTGTAATTACTCATAATATGGCAATTGCACCGATGGCAGATCTGGTGATCCGATTTAAAAATGGACAGGTAAGGACTATTACACGAAACAGTGAGCCAACACCGGTTGAACAGATTGAATGGTAGGTGATTGCTATGAAAAAGAAAGCACTGGCCAAAGAATTTTTTATGTCCATAAAAAAGACATACAATCGATTTATATCTATATGCCTGATCGTTATGCTTGGGACAGCTTTTTTTGCAGGTGTGAAAGCAGCAGAACCGGATATGCAGGAATCAGCGGATATCTTTTTTGACGACAGCAAGTTAATGGATATCAGAGTGCTGTCTACATTAGGATTAACGGAAGATGATGTTAATGCAATTTCTGCAATTGCAGGTATAGAATCTGCGATACCTGTATATACATATGATGTTTTGACGGAGAAAGATGAAAAACAGCATGTGATCAAGCTAATGTCAGAAACAACGGATATGAATAAAATCACTGTGACAGAAGGCAGGATGCCGCAGAAATCCGGTGAATGTCTGGCAGACTGGCTTTTGGAACAAAATTATGGGTATAAAATCGGAGATAAGATCACAATCAGCTCTGGAGATGACAAGGCAATTGAAGACATTGTCAATACGCAGACATATACGATCACCGGATTCGGAAAATCGTCATATTATCTTGATCTGACAAGGGATTCCAGCACGATTGGTAATGGTTCCATGTCAGGATTTCTGATTATTCCGGAAGATAATTTTACGCTAGAAGCATTTACGGAAATCGATGTTCTTGTTGATGGTGCGATAGCATTGGATTGTTATAGTGATGCTTATGAAGATGCTGTTGATGAAGTAACACAGAAAATCAAAGATATTGCAGGGGATCGATGCGAAATACGATATGCCGAAGTTGTACGTGAGGCACAGGATGCGATAGCTGAAGCTGAGACAGAAGTTTCTGATGGTGAACAAGAACTTGCAGATGCAAAAGAGGAATTAGAGGATGGATGGGAACAGCTTGCAGATGCTAAGAAGGAAGTTGCAGAAGGCCAGACGGAGCTTGCAGATGCGAAAACGCAGGTCAGTGATGGGGAAAAGGAGCTTGATGCAGCTAAGGATAAAGTTGCTGACGGTGAAAAGGAACTGGCAGACGCAAAAACACAGCTTGCAGATGGACAGAATCAGATCAATCAGGCGAAGCAGCAGATTTCAGATGGTGAGGCTTCTATCGCAGCGTATAATACAGAATTAGACAATGGAAGAAAGCAGCTTGAGAGTGCTGCAGGGCAGCTTGCAGATGCGAAAACCGGATTAGAAACATTAAAATCAGGGATTGAGCAGATGGAAAATGCTTTAAATGCCAGTCAGACGGAACTGGATGCTTCCGGTGAGGATTTAAAACAGGCAAGAACAGAACTTGAAGCGAACCGTGGGCAGATCGATGGTTACAGAACACTTGTCGCAACAATGGATTCACAAATAACGGCACTTCAGGCACAGATGGATCTTCTTGTTGAGGGCAGCGAAGACTGGCAGACATTAAATACTCAGATGCAGGCTCTGATAACACAAAGAGATGCGATGAAAGCCGGTATTGCTGAATTTGATCAAAACGACGCATTACTTTTACAAAATGAAGCGGCTTATGAAGAAGGAAAAAAGGCATTAGATGCAAAATGGGCAGAGCTTGCTGCATTGAAAAAAACATACGACAGCGGCATGGCAGACTACACGGCAGGTATGTCGGCATATGAAGACAACCTGTCAGAATTAAATGCAAATCAGGCGAAGCTTAATGCACAAAAACAGGTATTAACCGAGTCAAAACAAACCATTGCGGCGAAAGAGCAGGAATTAGCTTCTGCACAAAACACTATTGCAGAAAATGAAGCTTCCTTAGATTCAGCGAAAGCCGAAATCGCAGAAAATGAGAAAAAATTAAATGATGCACAGTCAGAGATAAATAAAAATGAGAAGAAACTGGCAGATGCAAAAAATGAAATCAAAGAAAATGAACAAAAGCTGACAGATGGCCAGGCTGAATATGATGCCGAATATGAAGAAAATCATCAAAAGCTTGAAGATGCGAAGGCTGACATTATCCAGGCGAAAGCAGACCTTGCAGATATTGAAGTACCGGAGTGGTATGTACTCGACCGTAATTATATCACTACCTGTGTTGCATATGCCCAGGATTCAGAGCGTATAGGGAATATTGGAAATGTTTTTCCGGTTATATTTTTCCTTGTAGCAGCACTCGTCAGTCTGACAACGATGACGAGAATGGTGGAAGAAGAACGTGTTCAGATCGGTACACTGAAAGCGTTGGGATATCGTAAATCCAGTATTGCAGCAAAATACGTCATGTATGCATTTCTTGCTACGATGTTAGGCGGCACGATCGGTACTTTGATCGGACAGATTATTTTTCCGGCAGTCATTATGAATGCCTATAAGATCGCATATGTTACATTGACAGATTTTGTGACACCGATCCATTTAAAATATTCTCTGATTTCAATGATCGCTGCGGTTGTCAGCACCACAGCTGCTACGCTTGCGGCATGTTACAAAGAACTTCTTGCCGCACCGGCGGAATTAATGAGACCGGCAGCACCTAAAATCGGAAAACGGGTTTTTCTGGAGAGAATTACATTTATATGGAAACATCTTAATTTTTCCAATAAAGCGGCAGTGAGAAATCTGTTCCGATACAAGAAACGTTTGTTTATGACTGTACTTGGCATTGGCGGTTGTATGGGATTACTGCTTGTTGGATTTGGTGTAAAAGATTCCATCATGACGATCGGAGACAGGCAATATAATTTCATTCATACATACCAGGTTAAGATGACACTGGCCGATGCGGATACGGATGAAGAGAAACAGGAAGTTTTAGACAGTGTTCTTAAGGAGTCGACGACAAAGGCAGCTATGCTCAGTCATGAATCTACGATTGATGCATGTTGTGGAGCCAATGGAGAAAAGAAGCAAAGCACGTATTTGTTCATCCCATCCGACGCGGATGAGTTAGATGAATTTGTATCTTTGCAGAATCGTATATCCGGGCAAAAATACACGTTAGATGATGAAGGTGTGATCATTTCAGAAAAGCTGGCAACTTTGCTGGATGTATCCGAGGGTGACGATATTTATCTTGAGGTTTCAAGCTTAAATTATAAACCTGTTAAGGTAATGCACATTGCGGAAAATTATTATTACCATTATGTTTATATGACACCGGAATGCTACCAGTCATTATTTGGGAAAGATATTGAGTATGATGAAATATTTGTCGTAAATAAAGACCCGGAAGATATTTCTTATGAAAATGATTTTTCGGCAAAATATCTTAATAACAATGCAGTGTCAGGAATCACATTTACGCGTACAATATCAGACCGGATAGAATCAATGATCACAAGTATGAATATTGTTACCTATGTACTTGTTGTGTCTGCAGGACTGCTTGCATTTATTGTTTTATACAATTTAAATAACATTAACATCAGTGAGCGTCAGAGGGAGCTGGCGACGCTGAAAGTGCTTGGCTTTTATGATGGGGAAATATCAATGTATGTATTCAGGGAAAATATTATGCTGACAGTGCTCGGTACAATTTTTGGTATTTTCTTTGGAATATGGCTGCACCGGTTTGTCATCTTAACAGCAGAACTTGATATTATGATGTTTGGCCGGCAGATTTATACAAAAAGTTATATCTATAGTATTTTACTTACAATCGGTTTTTCTATTATTGTGAATATCGTGATGCATTGGAAAATGAAAAAAATAGATATGATCGAATCATTAAAGAGCGTCGAATAACTTCTGCTTGCGTATATTATTTGCAGACAGTATAATCGTATGGTCAGTCAATTGACATATATGAATACTAAGAACTAAGGAAGAACTACTGTATGTTAAATAAAAAAGATTTCTTAAAATATGCATCGACATTAGCATTTCCGATCATGATCCAAAATTTGATCGGAACATTGGTAAACATTGCCGACACGGTAATGCTTGGTTACGTGAGCCAGACTGCCATGTCGGCTTCATCGCTTGCGAACCAGTATACATTTATTCTTTTCTGCTTATATTATGGAATGGCAACAGGTACTTCGGTTTTATGTGCCCAGTACTGGGGAAAAGGTGATAAAAAGACGGTAGAGAAGATTCTGGGGCTCGCAGAACGGATCTCCCTGATTATCTCGCTTATATTTTTTGTTATCTCCTTTACTATGCCAACGGCAATTATGAAGATTTTTACAAACAGTCCTGAGACGATTGCTGCCGGAAGTGAATATCTTAAGGTGATTTCATTTTCATTTGTATTCATGGGATTCTCACAGATTTTTATGAGTGCTCTCCGAAGTATCGGAAAAATCATGCTGCCATCGGTTACGTATATTGTTTCGCTTTGTGTCAATGTACTTTGTAATGCAACTTTTATTTTTGGATTGTTTGGCCTTCCAAAGCTCGGTGTTACCGGTGTAGCACTTGGTACTGTGATCGCCAGAATCTCAGAAGTGCTGATCTGTCTGATTTATTCATTGCGCAGTTCAGACGTCAGATTCAGAATAAAATATTTTTTTGCAAAATCAGATATTTTATTACAGGACTTTATAAAAATTGCCACTCCGGCGGTGATAAATGACGTTGTCTGGAGCTTTGCCAATTCAGCATTTGCAGCAATTCTTGGACATATTGGAGATGATATGGTTGCAGCAAATGCCGTTGCTGTTATGGTGGTAAATATCGGTGCTATCGCCTGTCGTGGTTTTGCCAACGCTACTACGATCATTGTCAGCCAGGAGCTTGGGAAAGACCGCATTGATACAGCCAGAGAGTACGGGAAACGAATGCTTAGAATAACATTTATTGTCAGCCTGATCGGATGTGCCGTTATTCTGGCGATCCGACCTGTGATACTGGATTTCTACCGGGATAAATTAACAGAAACGGCTATTTATTATCTTGGCATTTTTATCATTATGACAACCTGGCGTTTTGTGGGCGAAGGCATTAATACCTGTCTCATATGCGGCTGCTTCAGGGGTGGCGGTGATGCCAGATTTGGAATGATCGTAGATACCATATTTATGTGGCTTGTTGCAGTCCCACTTACCTTCCTTGCAGCATATGTTTTCAAACTGCCGCCTGTCTGGGTATACTTTGTCATGACACTGGACGAGTTTGAAAAAATGCCTGTGGTATTTATTCACTATTTCAGAAATAAATGGCTTACGAATATTACCAGAGATTTTGAGTGATGGTCTCAGAAATAAATGATTGACAAATCAACATGAATGGTGTATATTTTCAAGATGAACAGCGTTCATATATGAAAAATAAAAGAAATGCCTGAATGTCAAAGGGGGAAAATATGAATCGTCTTGCTACTTCAAAAGAAGATATATTGGCTGCCAGCAGGGAGCTGATCAAGGAAAACGGATGGGCGGCTGTAAGCATAAGATCAGTTGCAGCGAAATGTTCCGTTTCAGCCGGCACGATTTATAATTACTACGAATCCAAGGCAGAGCTGCTTGGTGCTACCATTGAGAGTGTCTGGCAGGAAATCTTTTTTCATCCGGAAGACGAGCAGGTATTTCATGATGTTACAACTTGCATTTCATGGATTTATGAACGGTTCAAATATGGCAATAAGCGGTTTCCGGGATTTTTCTCTTTACATTCCTTTGGTTTCATGAAGGAAGGGAAGGATGATGGAAAGAAAAGGATGATGCGTACATGGGGACATATTTTAAATGGACTATGTGAAGTTTTAAAAAATGATCATAAGATCCGTCCGGGCGTATTCGATGAGAATTTTACAGAAATGCAGTTTGCAGAAATCCTGTTTTCCCTCATGCTGGTATCAGTGATCCGCGAGGATTATGATCCGTCCTCTGTGTTGATGCTTATCAACAAAACATTATATTAAAAGCAGTTATTGTTCACATTGTGTGTGATCAGTAACGGAAATTCTCCCACTTTGAAAGTGGGAAAATTTTTGAACTAAAATGAACAGTGTTCATATATCGTAATTTTTAAATGTTTGCAATTAGGTTGAGGCTGTTTTAGCAGAGCAACGTAATTCAATATAAAATTTTAAAATAAGAAAGGAAATTTATCATGCAGGCAATTGTAGAAACTTTATTTGATACCGTATATTTAATCTCGGTAATCACGGTCGGAATTTTAATGATCAGAAAGAGTAAAGGAAACCGCCAATTTACTATGTTTGGGATTATGGCAGTTCTTTTGGGAAGTGGAGATGCATTCCATCTGGTTCCACGTGCGCTGGCTCTTTGTACAACAGGTCTTGAGAACTTTACTGTACAGTTAGGACTGGGCAAATGGATCACATCTGTAACGATGACAATCTTTTACGTTGTACTTTATCACATCTGGCGTGAACGCTATCAGATCAAAGGTCATAATGCAGCGACAGCAGCTGTTTACAGTCTTGCAGGATTAAGAATTATTTTGTGTATGATGCCACAGAATAACTGGTTTAGTGCATCAGCTCCGCTTTCCTGGGGGATTTACCGTAATATTCCGTTTGCACTGATGGGAATCCTGATCATTGTTTTATTCTATAAAAGCGCAAAAGAGAACAATGACAAGTCTTTCCGCTTTATGTGGCTGACAATCGTTTTAAGCTTTGCATTCTATATCCCGGTTGTGCTGTGGGCGGATGTCATTCCGATGATCGGTATGCTGATGATCCCTAAGACATGTGCATATGTCTGGACAGTCGTGATCGGTTACAATGCGATGAAAAAAGAGATCGCTTAAGAAAAAACTGAAAATTAATGAAATCACAATTACAGGAGCCGGTACCGGATTGCTTTTGCAAACCAGTGCCGGTTCTTGTTTTCTGATTTTATATGATGTATGATGAAGCATACAATCTCGCAATGGGATTTTTTTTAGAAGGAGCAGTAAAAGAATGTCAAAAGATGAATATTTGATAACAGATAAACCTCTTAAAGCGTTGACTATTTTCGCAATGCCAATGATTCTTGGCAGCTTTTTTCAGCAAGTCTATAATATGGCTGATTCGATTATCGTCGGTCAGTTTGTCGGTTCTTCTGCACTGGCAGCAGTCGGTGCCTGTGCGGCACTTACGAATGTTTTCATATGTGTGGCACTTGGTGCCGGTGTAGGTGCGGGAGTGCTTGTGAGCCGCTATTTTGGTGCCAGAAATTACAGTAAAATGAAAACGATTGTGTCAACATCACTGATCAGCTTTTGTATTTTAAGCATACTCCTGGGTGCATTTGGATTTGGGTTTTCCCGCCTGATGATGAGCTTGTTACAGACACCTGCTGATATACTGGACGAAGCAGTATTGTATCTGCAAGTCTATTTTGTGGGATTTCCGTTTCTTTTTATGTATAACATTCTATCTACCATGTTTACATCAATCGGCGAATCAAAAATTCCGTTAGGGCTTCTGATATTTTCATCTGTATTGAATATTTTTATGGATCTTTGGATGGTAGCGGATCTTGGACTGGGTGTGTTCGGTGCAGCTCTTGCAACACTCATCGCACAGGGTGTTTCCGCAGTGTTTTCGTTTTTGATTTTTCTTTACCGGATGCGTCGGTATAAGTGCCGGTATAGATGGTTTGACAGACAGGAGTTACAATTAATGCTTCGAATTGCCATTCCATCAGTTCTTCAACAGTCTACAGTATCAATAGGCATGATGATTGTACAGGCAGTTGTAAATCCTTTTGGTACACAGGCACTTGCAGGTTACGCAGCAACAATGAGAGTAGAGAATGTTTTTTCATTGATGTTTGTATCTATTGGTAATGCAGTTTCACCATATGTTTCCCAGAATCTTGGCGCAAATAAAACCTCACGTATCAAAAAAGGCTATCGTGCGGCATTGTTATTAGATACATGCTTTGCAGCTCTCGCTTTCATAGTTATTGAAACACTGCATACTCAGATCTCATCATTATTCCTGGGCAAAGACGGAACAGCCCTGGCATATCAGGTGTCTGGTGATTATATGAGATGGCTTGGTTATTTCTTTATCTTTATGGGTATCAAGATGGCAACAGATGGGGTGCTTCGTGGCCTTGGAATTATGCGTCCATTCCTTATTGCGAACATGGTAAATCTTGCGATTCGTTTATCGGTCGCACTGATTTTTGCACCGCGGTTTGGTATTGCATTTGTCTGGCTTGCTGTACCAGCAGGCTGGCTTGCAAACTTTTTGATTTCTTATGCAGCCCTTAGAAAATCATGGCCGACTGATGAAACAGAACGTGCTGTATCATAGGCTGCATAGATTGGAAGGAGTATTTCCACGTGGATACGATTTCAGAAAAAGACACACAAAGTGCAGATGATAAAAAGAAGGAGAAAATTTCTTACATAGAGGCGATACCTGAATGGCAAGCTTTACGTCGGGAATATAGAAGTCAATTACTTGCGCATTGTGTCGGATAGGTCGGGCGGTTATTCGGGCAAGTCCACCTTGCCAACAAAAGAATAATAAATCTCAATGTTCTGTCTGCGGGTCTTGTTCTCGTCATAGCTGCACTCACTATGGATTAACAGAACGCCTAAAAATAATCCATGTACTTATGAAGTAACAAATCAATAAAATTGCCAAAATTCCCATTGTTGCCCCTATTTGTAACATCAATGTACTAAACCCAATATAGGCTGAAA
>OGNR01000450.1_pt1 | contig 23452 bp, 19 predicted proteins | sample 1573501 | NCBI WGS metagenome assembly OGNR01 (sample SAMEA2581918, study PRJEB24529) | metagenome | biome: Human gut stool | place: China | collected 2011 | reverse complement strand
ATTAGTCCTTATTGGGTTTCGGGATCAGCAGAATGGACATCGTGCGGCCCTCGAGGACCGGCGGCTTATCCATGCTTGCCTGAGGCAGAGCCTCAGCAAAGCGCTTCAGCACGTCAGCACCGAGTGCGCTGTGCGCCATCTCACGGCCGCGGAAACGGATCGAGGCCTTTACCTTGTGGCCAGCGGCCAGGAACTTGGCCGTCTGGTTCAGCTTGGTGTTGAAGTCGTTGGTGTCAATGTTGAGCGAGAGGCGGGTCTCTTTGACTTCGACCACCTTCTGGTTCTTCTTGGCTTCCTTCTCCTTCTTCTGCTGTTCAAAGCGGTACTTGCCGTAATCCAGCACCTTGCACACAGGCGGGACAGCCTGCGGGGCGATCTTGACCAGATCAAGTCCGGCGTCCTCAGCAGCGCGCATGGCCACCTGAATGCTGACCACGCCCTTCTGCTCGCCGTCGGCTCCGATCAGGCGAACCTCACGGTCACGGATCTGACCGTTGATCTCCAGTTCCTTCGACTTTCCAGCGGTAGCGATAATGAATGCACCTCCAAACAATAGTCCATAGTGTTGCGTTTTTTGGCATAGAAAACGCGGCCGCCCCAGTTTCGGGACAGCCGCGCGAAATTCACTCAAGAGCGCGATTCGGTCTACAAGACGAATCGGTTCAGGGTATAGCCCGGGGGTTCTTACCCCTCAAGGCGAGCGCGGCACAGGCCGTAGCTGCTTTCTTTACTCGAGTATTCTACCACACCCCGGGGAGGCTGTCAAGCATTTTTATGCGGGAATTTGAAATTTTATGTTTAGGGGCGGCTTCAAGGCTCTCCCTCTGGGAGAGCTGGCGCGAAGCGCCTGAGAGGGCAAGCCCGGCACGACAGAGCCGACACACGGCGATAGGCAGGCTCTTTGTCAGAGCGATCCTATCGCTATGCCTGTGCTTCTCTGTCAGCATCCTTGCCCTCTCCGTCACCTTTGGTGACACCTCTCCCAAAGGGAGAGGCTTTGGCGTCCCACAGCACTCCGCCTTCCCTTTATACCTTTATCAGCTCCCCCAGCTCCAGCGAATATATCCCTTTATAAGTCACCCGCCGGGGGGCGAAGCGCTTATCGATGGCCCTGGCGTAGAGCTCCAGCTGAGCGCGGTAGGCGCGGACGAAGTCGGCAGGAGTCTTGCGGCGGTCCGTCTTGTAGTCCAGAAGCTCGAGGTGGTCGGGGTAGACGAGGACGATGTCCGCGATGCCCTGCACCAGCACCCCGGCGTCGGCGGCAGGGCCGTCGGGCAGGGCGCGGCCCTGGGCAGCCATGACCTCAGCGGCGGGCAGCGAGGTGATAAAAGCCAGCTCCCGCAGCACATCCTCTGCCCCGCAGATGCGGCGGAACGCCTCGCTGCGCACAAAGCGGAGTATCTTATAGACATCCAGCTTCCCGGCAATGGCGGGGGGCGTGAGCTGCGCCGCCGCCTGACGCTCCCGCTCGGCGCGGACAGCAGCCAGAACGGCGTCGTCCTCTGCGTCCCGCACAGCGGCCAGCGCCCCGAAGTCGGCGTGCTCGAGGAAGGCATGGAGAGCCGTACCCATCTCGGCGGCGGTGAGGCCGTCCTTCGAGAGGAAGCCCGGGCGCTCGAGGGTGGTCTGCTCCGCGGCGTGGACGAGGCTGGTCACGCTGACCTTGGCCGGGATGTCCGCCAGCGCTGCCGCCGGATACCGCCAGCCGAAGCCCTGCCGCAGCGTCTCCACAAGGGCCGGGTCGGCCTCGGGCCGGGTCGGCTCTTCCGCCTCGGCGGGAGCCTCTTCGGGCGGGAGGACATCAGCCTGCACTGTGAGGGCGATGGTGCTTCTGGTGTCCGCAAAGGGCAGCTCGAGGTTCCCCGCCAGACGGCGGAGAGGCCCGCCGTTGGGGTGGACGAGGAGCGCCGCCCGCAGCCAGTCGGCGAAGCTGCCCGCCTGAGCGTTCAGGGTCTCCCCCGCCCCGGCGGCGAGGAAGGCGGCGGCTTTGGCGAAGGGGTTGGACGTCCGGCCAATGCCCAGCGGGACCGTCAGGATCAGCTTATCCTGCGCCCGGGTGAGGGCCACATACAAAAGCCGCATCTGCTCGCTCCGCATCTCGGCGGCATGGACGGTGGAGAGGGCGGTGTAGGCCGCCGTCTTATAGGCCCCCTCGCCGCCCTCGGGACGGAGACGGAGGCCCGCGCCCCAGACGCGGTGGAGCAGGACGGGCTGGCGGGTGTCGGCGGCGTTGAACTGCCGGGCCGTGTCGGCCACGAACACCACCGGGAACTGCAGGCCCTTGGAGCGGTGGATGGTCATGATGGTGACGCAGCCGGGCCGCGCCCCGCCGGGGGCAGTCTCCTGCCCGGTGGAGCCTGCCAGCGCGGCCGCGTCGATGGCACGGACGAGGGCCGAGATGCCGCCCGCGCCCGCCCCGGCGCAGAAGGAGGCGAAGCGCCGCGCGTCCTCCCGGCGGCGCTGGCCGTTCTCCATGGCACCGAGGGCGGCGAGGTAGCCGGTGGAGACAAAAATTTCTTCCAGCAGTTCCTCCACCGGCACGCTCCGGGCCATCCGGCGCAGGGCTGTCAGACGCCGGTAGAACGCCTGCACCCGGCGGGTGAAATCATCCTCCGCCCCGCTCTGGACGGCCTGTAAAACTGCGCCGTAGAGGCTGATGCGGGTGTGCTGATCGGGTGTCTGCGCCCCGGCCCGGAGGCGGACGAGGTCGTCGTCCGTAAAGCCGAACATCGGCCCCAGCATGGCGGCAGCGAGATAGATGTCCTGCGCGGGGTTGTCGATGACCCGCAGCAGGGCGATGAGGGGGCGGATGTGGGGCGCGTCCAGCAGGTTCTCCCGGGCGTCGGCGTAGACCGGGATGCCCCGGGCCGTCAGGGCCTCGGCGTAGGCCGGGAAGTCGCCTCTCGCCGCCAGCAGGATACAGCAGTCCTCGTACTGCACCGGGCGGGTGGTGCCGCCGTCCCGCACCGGCTCACCGGAGGCCACCATCGCCTCGATGCGGCCGGCGATATACTGTGCGTCTGTCTCGGCGGCATCGTCGGGCAGGAAGTGGGCCTCCACGCTGCCCTCGTACGCGCCGGGTGCGCCGCAGACGAGGCGCTGGCCGTCGCCGTAGGCCGTGTCGCCCAGAGCAGGCGTCATGAGCTGTTCGAAGATAAAGTTGATGCCCGCCACCACCTGCGGGGCAGAGCGGAAGTTGGCATCCAGTGCCAGCATGGCGTTCTCGCCGGGCTGGCCGTCTTCGGGACGGGGGCGGGCTTCGCCGCCGGGCAGGAGGGGCCAGCTCTCCAGCTTTTCCCGGAAGATGCTGGGGTCAGCCTGACGGAAGCGGTAGATGCTCTGCTTCAAGTCGCCCACGAGGAAGAGGTCATCCCCTGCCGGGCTGGCCAGACAACGGTAAAGGGCGTCCTGCAGGGCATTCGTGTCCTGATACTCGTCCACCATGACGGCGGCGTAGCCCTGCCGGATGCCCTGACACAGCTCGGTGGGCTGGCCGTCGGCGTCCCGCAGGAGCCGCAGGGCCAGATGCTCGAAATCGCTGAATTCCAGCAATCTTCTCTCCCGCTTCCGGGCCGCAAAGCGGGCGTCAAAGTCCCGCACGGCGGCAAAGAGGGCGCGGAGGCAGGGTTCGGCGGCTTTCCGGTCAAGCTCGGCTTCGTCGAGGCTGCAACTGATGAGGTCTTCGATTTTCTCAAAGAGCTTTGCGGCCTCGTCGGCCCGGGTCTTGACGGCGTCCTTGTGCTCACCGGTGAGCCGCTTTTTCATATTTTTGAGGCCGGGGGCCTGTTCCATGCCGAGGACGTAGGGCGTCAGCCTGTCGTAGAGGGGCATCCATTCCCCCGCCCCGGCCAGACGCTCCACCTCGCCCAGCAGGGCGGCGGAGTTTTCCAGCCGCTCGAGGGGTTCGGCGAACTTCTCGTTCACTGCCGCCACGGCCTTTTCCTTGGCGGCAGGGGTCTTTTTGCTGGCCTCGGCGTCGGACTGAGCGGTCACGAAGTCCTCCTTGCAGTCGTTCAGCGCGGCGCAGAGCAGCTCCTTCGCGGCCCGGGCAGAGCGGGCGGCCTCCTGCATCAGAATATCATGCCAGCAGGTGCGGGCAAAGCCGTTCTCGTCCTGCCACGGGGCCAGCATCTCGTCCAGCTTTTTATCGTAGTCCGGCAGGGCGCGGAGGAAGTCATAGACCTGCAAAACCGCCTCCCCCGCCGCCTTGTCGGTGCGGCCCTTGCCGTAAAGGTCGGCAAAGGCGCAGAAGTCCGCATCCTGATAGGCCGCTTCCAGCGTCTCGGAGAGGGCCGCGTTCCGCAGCATCTCCACGCTGCCGGGGTCGGCAGGGGTGAAGTCCGGCGGGATGTCCAGCGCCTGAAAGTGCTTGTGGAGCAGGTCGAGGCAGAAGGCGTCGATGGTGCAGATGGGGGCTCTCTGCAGCAGCATCCGCTGGCGGCGGAGGGCCGTGTTGCCCGGCTCTGCCTGACTGCGGCGGAGCAGCGCCTGCCCGATGCGGGCGCGGAGCTCTGCGGCGGCGGCGTTGGTGAAGGTGACGATGAGGAGCCGGTCGGCGTCCACGGGATGTTCCGGGTCGGTGATGAGCCGGACGGCCCGTTCCGTCAGCACGGCGGTCTTGCCGCTGCCGGCGGCGGCGCTCACCAGCAGCGCACCGCCCCGGTCGTCGATGGCGGCACGCTGGGCCGGGGTCCATTTTGTCTCGCTCACTGGTCTTCCTCCTTCTTTTTATCTGAATTTTCTGGCGGTTCAAACGGCTTTGCGGGGGCGTCCAGCGCCCGCTCTCCGATGCCCTCCTCATGGCAGCAGATGAAGCCGTAGTCACACCACCGGCAGGGGCTGCGGCCCGTGACCAGCGGCTCGGCGGCGATGCAGCCGCTGTAGAGCTGTTCGCCCATCTGGGTCACAAGGTCGTCCAGATGGAGCTGGATGCGGGAGAGCTTGGCCTTGTCGGCACGTTTCTCTTTCTGGTAGGGGCTGGGTACACCGCCCCGGAAGCTGAAGGGCAGATACCGCCCAGTCTCCTCGGCGTCCATGGCGTCAAAGACCTTCTGCTCGTCCCGGACGAGGCCGTCCAGCTTGTATTCCATGCTCCGGGCGGCCTTGCCCCGGGTGGTCGTCTCGGGGGCCGGGTCGGCCAGCAGGTACAGCACACCCGCAGGCTCTGCCCCGGTAAAGCGTCCGTCGGCGTCCCGGGTCAGGCTGAACAGGTAGAGCAGCATCTGACAGTCGAGGCCGCAGTAGACTTCCCGCAGGTCGAGCTTTTTCGTGCCGGTCTTATAGTCCACCACCCGCACCCAGCGGGTGCCGTCGTCCTCGATCCACTCGTCGGCGCGGTCCACAGTGCCGATGAGCTGCACCGTCCGGCCATCGGAGAGGCGGTAGGTCTGGCCCCGCACGGCGTCCTCGCCGGGGCCGATCTTCAGCTCACAGGCCACTGGTTTGAAGCTGGACTGGCGCTGCTCGTCCCGCAGGTAGCACAGCAGGCCCGTCATGCTCTTTTTGAGGCGGGAGAGCAGATAGGCGAAGCGGGCCGTGTCCTCGGGGAGGTAGCGCTTTGCGTACTCATCTACGAGAAGCCCGGCCAGCGCCGCCATGGCCTCGTCGTCGAGGTCGAGGAAGGGCTGTAAGCCAGCGCAGGGGTTGTCAGGGCCGGGGTGGGGGTCGAGGGCCATCTGGAGCACCCAGTGCATGAGGGTGCCGCTCTGGTCGGCGGAGAGCTCGGCCCGCTTCCGGGGCCGCAGACCCAGCACGTACTGCAGGAAATAGCCGTAGCGGCAGGTGTAGTATTTTTCGAGCTGACTGGGCGAAATGCGGAGCCGCCGGCCCAGCAGCGTTTCCAGCGCCTCGAGGTCGCTGACCTGACGGGGGCTGCGGCCCGCCATCCGGCGCAGGAGGGCAAGGCCCTCGGGTTCCGCCCCGCCGGGGGCATGAAGAGCCTCGGTAAGGCTGGCGCGTTCGGTCTCCGTCAGGGGCCAGCCGCCGCCCAGCACATCAAGGCCGTCGGCGGCAGTGGCGGCAAGGTCGGTCAGGTCGAGTTCCGGCGCACCCGGTCTCAGCACGTCCACGATGGGCTCGAGGGCGGCGCAGAGGGTCTGGCCCTGCCCCTTCGGCCAGCTGAGCCAGAGGCCTCTGGCCGGGGCGGTGAGGGCCTTATAAAAACAGACCTGTTCCCGCACCACCCGGTTCTCGAAGCAGTCCGGAAGCTCGATCTCCTGCGCCATCAGGGCGTCGCGGTCGGCGTGGGTCAGCAGGCCCGTCTCGCCGGGCGCGGCGGGGAATTCGCCCTCGGAGAGGCCCAGCACAAAGACATAGTCCGGTGCGTCAAGGCGCATCTTGCCTGCGCTGGCCAGCACCACGGCGTCCAGCGTCTGGGGGATGTGGCCGAGGTCCGACGAGCGCAGCAGCAGCCCGAACAGCTCTTCGTACTCGGGGATGGTGACGCTCTGGCCGCCCAGCAGGCTCGCCATCTCGTCCAGCAGCCCCATGACCACATTCCACTCCCGGGCGGCTTCCTCGGCGGCGGGGATGCCCCGCTCGGCCCGGATGGCCTCCACCTGCGCGGCCTGAGCGTCCTCCGCGCCCAGCTCCTTCAGGCAGAAGTAGAGGGCGCGGCTCATCTGCTCGGCGTTGGCAGAGCGGAGCTTCGCGCGCAGGCCGTCGGCGGCGGTGATGAGAAGGGCGCGGGCCTTTTCGGCCCGGGCAAGGTTTTCTCTGTCCTCGTCGGTGGGCTCCACATCGCCGAAGCCCCGGGGGTTCTTCTCGAAGGGCGCGCGCCATGCCGCCGCATTCGGCGACCAGGTGTAGGCGTAGTTCTCAAGGGCGCAGACCTCTTCCTCGGTGAGGGCGCAGAGGCCGGTCTTGGCCAGGGTGGTGAGCTGTTCCGTCAGCTCCGCACCCCGGGCAATGGCCAGCAGACACCGCACCGCCGTGGCCGGGGCGCTGAACTCGGGCGTCGTCGGCTCGTCGCAGTAGAGGGGGATGTCCGCCATCCGGAACTCGTACTTCACGGCGGCGCGGTATTTCGAGATGTCGCGGCAGACCACCGCCACCTTCCCGCAGCGGACGCCCTGCCGCATGAGGCGGCGGATGGCGGCAGCGGCGGCGCGGGCTTCTTCCTCCCGGCTGGGAGCGGCGAATAATTTTATTTCCGGGCAGGCCGTGGGCGGGTCACACCGGCCCGCGGCCAGCAGCTGGGCCGCAGCGGCAAGGCCGGGGGCGTCGGCATGGCGCACGTCCCGGCGCAGCAGTTCCGGCACGGCCACGTCAGTGCCGTTCCGGCGGGCCAGCTGGCGCAGCTGGGCCGCCACCTGCTTCGCGCCGGAGAAAAGGCTCATGTCCCCCGGCACGAGAGGGGCGCCGTCGTCGCAGAGGGCCACCGTCACGGTGGGCAGCGAGGCCAGCAGGGCGCCCATCAGCCGCTTTTTCGGGGCGTTGAAGGTGTCGAACTCGTCGATAAAGACAGCCCTATCCCGCAGGAACTCCGGCAGTTCGCCCCGGGCCAGCGCGGCCTCGAGACGGGATGCGGCCAGCTCCAGCCGGTCGGAGGGGTCCATGCCTGTCCCGGCCAGCAGGGTCTCGTAGCCCTGAAAGATGAGGGCCAGTTCGCTGAGCTTGGCGCTGTCGGTGCCGCAGTCCTGCGCCAGCTCATAGAGCTGCCGGCCCGAGAGGCCCGCGCTCTTGAGCTCGTCGATGGTCTCGGCGGCCATCTGGCAGAAGGCGGCCGAGCGGCGGTGGCGGTAGTAGTAGTGGACGTTGTCCTGCAGTTCCTCGAGGGCGCGGCGCACCAGCACGGCACGGCCCGCGTCGCTGAGGGTCTGGACGGCAGAGCCTCCCTCCGCCGACAGGATATGCTCGGCGAGGCTGGTGAAGGAAAAGCTCTCCACCAGTCCGCTCAGCGCGTCGCCCAGCTCCCGGTGGATGCGGCCCTCGGTGGACGAGGTGAACTGCTCCGGCACCAGCAGGATGCTCTTCTCCCCTGCCTCAGCCCGCGCCCGGATGCGCTGGTACAGCAGGGTGGTCTTTCCGCTGCCGGAGCCGCCTAAAAGTAGTTTTAACATGGTGAATCTCTCCGTTGGGTCAGTTTTTTATCGTGGGCGGCCAAAAGCCTCTCCCTTTGGGAGAGGTGTCACCGAAGGTGACGGAGAGGGCTAGCCCGGCATGACAGAACCACCGCACAGCGATAAGCAGAAGCCTTTGTCAGGGCGATACCATCGCTGCGCCTGAGTCTCGCTGTCCGCGTCCTTGCCCTCTCAGTCACGCCGCGGCGTGACAGCTCCCCCAAAGGGGGAGCCATTGGCAAGCCGGTTTTGGTCGTGCTGGACGCCTGAGGCCCACTGTGGCGCAAAAGACCGGGCCTCGCGCTCAGACTTAATATCAGCTATCATTGTACCACAAAATTGCAGCGACATCTATTCTGTGGTACAATGAAGAAAAAATCATCTCAGAAAGAGGACACCTGCATGAAAATTTTAGCAGTAGATTACGGCGACAGCCGCACCGGCCTCGCCACCTGCGACCGCACCGAGTTCCTGACTTCCCCCATCACGCCCCAGATCACCGTCAAGGCCCGGGACAAAGTCGCCGCCAGGGTCTGCGAGGTGGCAAAGGAGATCGAAGCCGAGCTCATCGTCATCGGCCTGCCGCTGAACATGGACGGCACCGAGGGCGAGCGCGCCCGCAAGAGCCGCAAGCTGGCCAAAACCGTTGAGATCTGGAGCGGCCTGCCCGTCCGGATGTGGGACGAGCGCCAGACCACCTGCGCCGCTGCTGACCTCCTCGACGAGAGCGGCACCTTCGGCGCAAAGCGGAAAAGCATCCTCGACTCGGTGAGCGCGACGGTCATTCTGGACGACTACCTCGCATGGCGGAAGGAGCATCCGGGGGAGGTCTGAACGCCCCCGCCGCCCCTGCGGCAAAGTTTCTTTGCGAAGTCCGGACAGTTTGTTGCAAAGTCCACAGAAAATCGTCGTTTTCCGGTTTGTTTTCACAGTTTTCCCGAGCCGAATTTGTATAGTTTTCCGGCTTGACAGCACCGGCTCTTCTCCGATAAAATGAGGGTAGAAGAACCCCCTGACCAGATGGCCGGAGAGGACGCTTCTTCATGAGAAAAAACAACTGGACTCACCAAAACAAAAACGATTGGAGGCGACCCACATGACAAAACTGAGCAAGCTGACTGCCCTGCTTCTGGCCGGTGCACTGACCCTTCTGCTCCTGACCGCCTGCAGCGGTGGCGGCGGTTCTTCCGGCCCGGAGGCCCAAGCCGAAGCCGAGGTGATGCGGGCCATCAACAAAGGCCGCACCATGGCCCTGAGCAATGACCCTGATATGCAGGAAGTTGCCAAAGCCCGTCTGGATGACCTAGATGCCAAGTTGAAGTTCGATGCCTTTGGGTACACAGTGTTCAACAAGGTGGATGCCAAGTGGGATGCTGACAACCAGAACGCCACCCTCACTCTGGTCGCCAAATATGACTACAACGATACCACGCTGCAGAAGATCATCGATCAAATCAAAGGCAACGATCAAAACGAAGCCTTGGATTTTGCCCTGAACGGCAACTATACCAAGGCAGGCGTAGTGGCCCGGACCATTCGCGGCCAGACTTATGTTGCCATCTCCCTGCGGGTGGGCAGGAATCTCTGATCTCTTCCCGATTTTCCCCGCATCTCGTCTGATTTCCCCATAAACGCAGATCACCCGCCAGTTGGCGGGTGATTTTTTGCAGCTGTCCCACCGCCCGGAGGGCGGAAAAGCAGCTTCTTATTCGTATTTCGTGATGGTCACACTGTTGATGGTGATGGGTTCGGTGGGGCGCTGAGTTTCGTCCACGCCGGTCTGGGCGATGGTGTCCACCACTTCCATTCCTTCGTACACCTGCCCGAAGACGGTATCGGTGTAGTCGAGGTAGGGTGCGCCGCCCGCTGTCTGGTAGGCGCTCACCACGTCAGCCCGCCAGCCGGCGGCGTTCATCTGGTCGATGAGCTCCTGCGTCACCGAGCTGCTGCCCGGCAGGGTCTCCATGACATAGAAGACGCTGGCGCAGTCGCCGGAGGCGTCCGCTGCCGCACAGAGTGCGCCGGAATAGTGGTGGAGCTTATCGGTGGTCTCGGCGGAGAAACGGTTCCCGTTCCAGATGGTGGTGCCTCTGCCGTCCGCGCCCTGCCCGGCCTCCACCACGAAGTCCTTCTCCACCCGGGTGACGGTCAGGCCGTTGTAAAAGCCCTGCTGAGCCAATGTCGTGAAGTTCTGCACGGCCTGCGGGGCCTCGGTGGAAAAGAGCACTGCTTTGAACACGCCTGCCGAGGTATCGAACACCGCGATGGTGTCCCCCGCCGCCGGGTGGGTGAACTGCAGCTCTGCCGACTCCACAGCCGGGCGGCTGATCGTCTGCACCGTGCCGGCCTTCCCGCCCTGGATGCTGGAGAGGATATTGTCCGCACTGCACCCGGCCAGAACTGCCGTCAGGGCCAGTGCCGCCATTATTTTTTTCAAGGCTCTCATGATCGGGCCTCCCTGTCCATATATTATAGCAACGATGGCTTTTCAAAAGCTATCGCTATAGTATATCACATTCCGGCCCGGGAAGCGAGAGGGAAAAGCGTGAAAATTTGTTATTGGATTTCTATGCGAAAAACATCTTGACGAGCGGGCAAAAAAACGCTACACTATAGGCGTACCCGGAACCCACAGCTCAGAAGGAGCAGAGAGGGCAGGGTGTGACAGTTATCCCATTTTTTAGATATTTGACAGGAGAACGTGACTTATGGCAGAAGATATGAACAAGTCCGCCGCTGAGACCGAAGAGGAATATCAGCCCGACCTGATGACCCTCGAGGACGAGGACGGCAATGAGGTCACGTTTGAAGTGATCGACGCTCTGGACCATAAGGGCGTGCATTACCTGGCCGTTGTCGAATACGCCGAGAATGAGGAAGACCTGGACGAGGACGCCCAGCTGGTCATCCTGAGCGTCGGCGAGGACGACGAGGGCGAGTATCTCGACGTGGTCGAGGACGATGAGACCCTGCTGGAAGTCAGCAAGCTGTTCGAGAAGCGTCTGAGCGACCAGTTCGAGATCGAGTGATCTTTCAGCAAAGACTTCCTGCCCGGCGCGATTTGTTGCGGTTTATATGATCCTACTAATCATTCAACGGGAGCTTGGAGTTCATCGGTGGATTGCAGACCTCCCCGTCATGGGTCGACCATGAAGGCTCGATGAGGAAGCGCGAAACCGGAGACAGAGCACCCACCTGTCCGCAAGGGTAGGTTTGATTGCCGCAGACGACCGGGCGGGATTCTTTATAGGTATTCAAAAAGGCTCTCGTGCCGTATTTCCTGCCGGCATGAGAGCCTTTTTCTTTTGTCTCTACTCCCCGGTCTCGTCCGTGAACAGGCCCGGGATGCCGCAGACAGCGGCCACACCCACCAGCGTGAACACGATGCGTGACCAGATGGACGCGCTGCCGCCCAGCAGCCAGCCGACGAAGTCGAACTGGAACAGGCCCACAAGACCCCAGTTGATGCCGCCGACGATCATGAGGATGAGACAGATTTTATAAAAGGTCTGCACAAAAAGACCCTCCTTCCTTTGGGCAGTATGCCCGACGGGAAGGAGGGTTATGCATTTTATAGGGTCAGCGCTGCTCGAAAGCCTCTCCCTATGGGAGAGGTGGCATTGCGAAGCAATGACGGAGAGGGCAAGCCCGGCACGAAAGAGCCGCTGCGCAGCGATGGGCAGGCTCTTTGTCAGCGCGAAACGAGCGCTGCACCTGTGCTTCCCCGCCAGCAGCCTTGCCCTCTCAGGCGCTCACGCGCCAGCTCTCCCAAAGGGAGAGCCTTTTACCTTCTTACTACGCAAGCCCCTCCCCTGACGGGCTGGGCCGTATAGACCTGCGGCCAGCGGGCGCGGAGGGCGTCAGCGGCGGCTTTGGCTTCGGCTTCGGTGCGGAACACGCCGAAGACCGCCGCGCCGCTGCCGGTCATGAGGGCGGTGACGGCTCCGTTCTCCCGGAGGGCGGCCTTGATGGCCTCGTTGTCCTTGGCCCCGCTGCACTCCTCGAGGGCGTTTCCGGCAGCGGCGCAGACAGCGTCCAGGTCGCCCGCCCGGATGGCGGCTTCCTGAGCGGCGCAGTCGGGGTGGACGCTGCTGCCGACTTTGTCGTAGGCCGCGAAAGCCTCCGGCGTCGAGATGCCGTAGCCGGGCATCACCACCGTGAACCAGCACTCGGGCAGGGGCGGCAGTGCCTTGATGAGGTCGCCGAGGCCCTGCACCCGGCAGGTGCCGCCCATGAGGGCGAAGGGTACGTCTGCGCCGATGCTGACACCCAGAGCGCAAAGCTCGCTCATGGACAGGCGGGCGCCGTACAGCTCGTTCAGACCCACCAGAACAGCCGCAGCGTCGGCGCTGCCGCCAGCCATACCGGCCCGGACGGGGACGCTCTTATAGATGGTGATGTCTGCACCCGCCAGCAGGCCCGTATAGTGGAAGAAAGCCAGTGCCGCCTTGATGGCGGTGTTGCCGGGGCCGGGCTTGACCTTGCTGCCGGGCAGAGCCAGATCGAGGTAGGGACTGCGGCGGATGACCACCCGCTCGTAGAGCGAGATGGCCTGCATGGTCATATCCAGCGCATGGTAGCCGCCGGGCAGGATGCCCACCACGTCCAGCGCCAGATTCAGCTTGGCCGGGGCCAGGACCGTCACACGATCGCGCATGGTTTTTTCCTCCTCACTTGCAGTTCTCGTTCAAAAACTCCCGGATGCGGCGGATGGCCTCCATCAGATGCTCCACGCTGTAGGCGTAGGATACGCGGGCGTAGCCCTCGCCGGACGCACCGAAGGCGTTGCCCGGGATGATGGCGACATGCTTCTGCTCCAGAAGCTTTGTGCAGAACTCCTCGCTGCTCATGCCGCTGGACTTGATGCAGGGGAAAGCATAGAACGCGCCCCGCGGCTCAAAACAGCTCAGGCCCATATCGTTGAAGCTCTTCACCACGAGGCGGCGGCGCATATTGTACTCGTTGCGCATCCGCTCGATCTCGCCGTCGCAGTCCTTGAGGGCCGTGATGGCGGCGTACTGGCTGGTGGTGGGGGCGCTCATGATAGCGCTCTGGTGAATCTTGGTCATGATCTTGATGATGGGCGCGGGGCCGCAGGCATAGCCCAGCCGCCAGCCCGTCATGGCGTAGGTCTTGGAGAATCCGTTGACCACCACCGTCCGCTCGGCCATGCCGGGCAGCGTGGCGATGGAAACATGGTTCTGCAGGCCGTAGTTCAGCTCCGCGTAGATCTCATCCGACAGCACCATGATGTTGGTGCCGCGCAGGACTTCCGCGATGGCCTCCAGGTCTTCCTGCTCCATCACCGCGCCGGTAGGGTTGTTGGGGAAAGGCATGATGAGGAGCTTGGTCTTCGGGGTGATAGCGGCTTTCAGGGCGTCGGCCCGGAGGCGGAACTCATCTTCCTGACGGCAGGCCACATGGATCGGCACACCGCCGGACAGGGTGGTGATGGGCTCGTAGCAGACGAAGCATGGCTCCGGGATAATGACCTCATCGCCGGGCTGCACCAGAGTGCGGATGCACATGTCGATGGCCTCGCTGCCGCCGACGGTGACGAGGACTTCCTTTGCCGGGTCGTATTTCAGGCCCATCCGGCGGTCGAGGTAGCGGGCGATCTCGGCCCGCAGCTCTTTCAGGCCCGCGTTGGAAGTATAGCGGGTGCGGCCATGCTCGAGGCTTTCGATGCCCGCCTCACGGACGGCCCAGGGGGTCTTGAAGTCGGGCTCGCCGACGCCGAGGCTGATGCACTCGGGCATCTCGGCGGCGAGGTCGAAGAATTTGCGGATGCCGGAGGGGCGCATGGCCGCAGCGGCAGGCGCGATCAGTTTATCGTAATCCATCACAGCACGGTGCACTCTCTTTCATCGATTTCTTCGTCCTGATACAGACGGCCCTCTTTTTTGTAGGTGCGGAGCACGAAATGGGTGGCCGTGGACAGCACGTCGTCCAGCGGCGACAGCCGCTTTGCCACAAAGAGGGCGATCTCCTGGAAGGTCTGGCCCTTGATGACCAGCTGCAGGTCGTAGCCGCCGCTCATCAGCAGCACGCTCTCCACCTCGTCGAAGGAGGCGATGGTGGCGGCAATCTCGTCAAAGCCGCGGCTCTTCTTGGGGCTGACATTCAGCTCGATGACGGCTTCCACCCGGTTCACGCCGGCCTTCTCCCAGTCCACGAGGGTCTTGTAGCCCTTGATGATGCCCTGCGCCCGGGCCAGGTCTATCATAGCCGCCACCTCGGCGGGGGATTTATTCAGCATGGCCGCGATGTCCTCCACCGACATCCGGGCATTGTCCTCAAGGATCTTCAGAAGCTGTTCCATCGTTGTCTCTCCTTTGTTCAGCCTGTGGCGATATTTATAGATAAGTATAGCACACTGCCCGGCGGTTTGCATCTGGTTTTTGCAAGTTCTGCCGGTGATAGACATTCTTTTGCCCGTTTCCCCTGCTCTTTTTTCCAAAAAGAGTGTTCATTTTTCGTGAAATCTGCTATACTGGAAGCGGAATTGTCAGCAGGGCGGCCCGGTCTGCCTGTGGTTTTGCCCCAGCAGAGCCAGCCGTCCAACAAAAATATGATAAAAAGGGGTAGGAATTATGAAAGCATTCATTACCGTCATCGGCCACGACACCGTGGGCGTCGTGGCCCGCGTCTCGGGCCTTTGCAGTGAGCTGAACATCAACATCGAGGACGTCACCCAGAGCATCCTGCAGGGCATGTTCGCCATGATCATGCTGGTGGACATCTCCAAGTGCAGCGTCTCCCACGAGGAGCTGCACCAGAAGATGGACGCTCTGGCCGCTGAGATGGGGATGCAGATCAACCTCACCCGCCAGGAAGTTTTCGACGCGATGCACACCATCTGACAAAAGCCTCTCCCCTTGGGAGAGGTGGCATTGCGAAGCAATGACGGAGAGGGCAAGGATGCTGACCAAGAGCCTGCTTATCGCTGCATAGCTGCTCCATCTCACCGGCCTTGCCCTCTCAGGCGCTTCGCGCCAGCTCTCCCAGAGGGAGAGCCTTCAGCTGCTACAAAAGAAAGGCAAACTACTATGAGCATGATGAACACCGGCGACATCCTCGAGACCATCGAGATGTTCACGCAGGACAATCTGGACGTGCGCACCGTCACCATGGGCATCAGCCTGCTGGACTGCATCGACCCGGACCCCAGGAAAGCCTGCGAAAAAATTTATCACAAGATCACCACCCGCGCCGCCCGGCTCGTTCCGGCTGTGGAGCACATCAGCGCCGAGTACGGCATCCCCATCATCAACAAGCGCATCAGCGTCACCCCCATCGCCATGCTGCTGGGCGCCTGCCCGGACGCAGACCCGGTGGACTTTGCCAAGACCCTCGACGCCGCCGGCAAGAAGGTGGGCGTCAACTTCGTGGGCGGCTACACTGCCCTCGTCCACAAGGGCTTCTCGGCGGGCGACCTGCGCCTCATCGAGTCCATCCCCCGCGCACTGGCCGAGACGGACATCGTCTGCAGCTCGGTGAACATCGGTGCCACCAAGGCGGGCCTGAATATGGACGCCATCAAGCTGATGGGCGAGGCCGTCAAGAAGGCCAGCGAGCTCACCGCCGACCGTCAGTGCATCGGCGCAGCAAAGCTGGTGGTCTTCTGCAACGCACCCGAGGACAATCCCTTTATGGCGGGTGCCTTCCACGGTCCCGGTGAGCCCGACTGCGAGATCCACGTCGGCGTCTCCGGCCCCGGCGCGGTCCGCGCCGCGCTGGCCCGGCTGCCCAAGGACGCCCCCATTGATCAGGTGGCCGAGCTGGTGAAGCGCACCGCCTTCAAGATCACCCGCGTGGGCCAGCTGGTGGCAAACCTCGCTTCTAAGGAGCTGGGCGTACCCGCCGGCATCATCGACCTGTCGCTGGCCCCCACCCCCGCCGTGGGCGACAGCGTGGCCAACATCCTCGAAGAGATGGGCCTTGAGACCTGCGGCTGCTGCGGCACCACTGCCTGCCTCGCCCTGCTCAACGACGCCGTCAAGAAGGGCGGCGTCATGGCCTCCAACCACGTTGGCGGCCTGTCGGGCGCGTTCATCCCCGTCAGCGAGGACGACGGCATGATCCATGCCGCCGAGTGCGGCTGTCTCACCATTGAGAAGCTGGAGGCCATGACGGCTGTCTGCTCTGTGGGCATCGACATGGTCATCATCCCCGGCGACACCACCCCTGCCGTCATCAGCGCCCTCATCGCCGACGAAGCCGCCATCGGCATGGTCAACAGCAAGACCACCGCCGTCCGCGTCATCCCGGCCATCGGCCGCAAGGCGGGCGAAGTGCTGGACTTTGGCGGCCTGCTGGGCTACGGCCCCATCATGCCGGTCAACCAGCGTGACCCCTCCGTCTTCATCAACCGCGGCGGCAGACTCCCCGCCCCGATGCAGTCGCTGAAGAATTAAAGAATAATTTTCTGAAAACAGGCCCATCCTCTGGATAAACTTTCCAAGAGGGGGCCTGTTTTTTATGTTATCCCGCCGCGAAATGGGGGCGCTGTGCGCCTCGCTGCTGTTCTGCCTTCTGCTGTCGCTGGGGGCAGGCTGGGCGCAGAGCCAGCTCACCACCGCCGACCAGCTTGCCGCCGATACCCTGCGGCTCCACATCCGGGCCGACACCGACTCCGTGCGCGACCAGAGCGCGAAGCTGGCTGTCCGGGACGCCGTGCTGGCCCTCACCGACGAAGCCTGCCCGGCAGACAGCCGGGCCGATGCCCGGGCGTGGGCGGCGGAAAACCTCGTCCGCTTCGAGCTGACGGCCCGCCAGACACTGGCCGCTCTCGGCATCCGTACACCGGTGAAAGCCTGCCTCGTGAATATGTACTTCCCCACCCGGCGCTATGACGGCGGAGCTCTGCCCGCCGGGCGGTACGACGCGGTGCGGCTGGACATCGGGACGCGGCGGGCAGGCCGGAACTGGTGGTGCGTGCTCTACCCGGGGCTCTGCCGGTCAGCCTGCGGCGGGTACGACACGCCTGCCGAAAATGACCTTGTCTGCGGGGAGTATATCGTCCGGTTCCGGTTCGTGGAGTGGTGGGACGGCCTCACCGCGCCCCGGGAGGACGTGGTGCTGGCCGGGTGAACAGGCCGTCGGCCCGCCGCATAGGATGAGCGCGGAAGGAGTGTGACAACACTATGGCAATTCCTGCTTACTACTCGCTCATCCAGCGCGGCAGCTCCGGCCCGGACGTGGCCCTCGTGCAGACCTGGCTCAACGGCATCCGGGACAGCTGCACCTGGCACGCTGCCCTCACCGTGGACGGAAAGTTCGGCGCAAACGCCGAGAAGGCTGTCCGGGAGTTCCAGCTCCGGTACGGCCTCAAAGAGGACGGCAAAGTGGGCGCGAACACCTGGAACGTGCTCTACGCCCGCTACACGGCCAAACACGGCCTCACCGTTCCCTACCCCGGCATCGTGCTGCGGAGCGGCAGCGCGGGCGGCTGCGTCCGGCTGGTGCAGCAGAAGCTCAACACCGAGGGCGAGCGGCTCACCACCGACGGCAAGTTCGGTGCCAGCACCGTCGCCGCCGTCAAGCGCTACCAGACCCGCCACAGCCTGACCTCCGACGGCTCCGTGGGCAAGGACACCTGGGAAAAGATGTTCCCTGCCGCGTGACGTGAAGACGGAAGAGCCTCCCGAAAGGGGAGGCTCTTTTCGATTTGACATATCTTTTTGTCAGAATTTATGATATACTTGCTTTGCGGTTCACCCCGTAATCCACGGGAGAGGGGGTGAAGCAATGGAGTATATATTCACATTCTTGGTGTCTGTCGCAGCAGATGTAACGTCGCGGTTCATCTGCAAATGGCTTGACAGATACGATGAGAACCGCAAAGCCTAATTAAAAGGAAAGCCCCCTGGGAGTTCGCGGCTCCTTGGGGGCTTTTCCATTGGGGTGAAACCAATGGAGTATTCACATTCCTGAGTTTATTATATGCCATCCCGTGCAAAAGTCAAGCGGTGCGCGGAAAGTTTACAAAGACACTTTCCCTCTGTAGCAGGGCACTACTGTTTCCGAAATTAAAAAACTTTCAGCGTCCAGCGTGGGCCTGCCCGGCTTGCCAGAGGTGCTTCGCACCCGGGTTGCGGCTCCCAGCGTCTGCTTCGGCCCTTGGTGCGGGCCTCGCATCCTGCTGGCCGCGGCCCCAACAGCTCCTCCCTGTTTCCGCCACTGGCGGCGGTCGTCGCCGTTGCCCCCTCGACAAACGCCCCCAACTCTCCTATAATAAAATCATCCCAACGAAAGGCGGTGTCCCCATGCGTTTCCTACACCTCTCCGACCTGCATCTGGGCAAGCGGGTCTGCGAGTTCTCCATGTTGGACGACCAGCGGTACATTTTAGAGCAGGTCCTCTCCCTGCTGGACGCCCGGCCCGTAGACGGCGTTCTGCTGGCAGGCGACCTCTACGACAAGCCCGTGCCGCCCGCCGAGGCGGTACGGCTGCTGGACTGGTTCCTCACCGAGCTTGCGGCGCGGGGACTGCCCGTTTTTGCCGTCAGCGGCAACCACGACTCGGCAGACCGCATCGCCTTCGGCGCACAGCTGCTGGCGGGGCGCCGGGTGTACGTCAGCCCGGTCTTTGCCGCACCGCCCGCGCCCATCACCCTGACGGACGAATACGGCCCGGTGGACGTCTGGCTCCTGCCCTTTTTGAAGCCTGCCGCCGTGCGGCATGTCTTCCCGGACGAGAAGATCGAGAGCTACAACGACGCCATCGGCTGTGTGCTGAACGCCTGCGCACCCGACCCCGCCCGCCGGAACGTGCTGGTGGCCCACCAGTTCGTGGCCGGGGCGGCGGTCTGCGAGAGCGAAGAGCCCAGCGTGGGCGGGGTGGACAGCATCGACGTCTCCCTCTTCGAGGGCTTCGACTATGTGGCTCTGGGCCACCTCCACAGTCCTCAGAAGGTGGGGCGGGACACCGTCCGGTACGCAGGCAGTCCCCTCAAATATTCCTTCTCCGAGGCCCATCAGCACAAAGCCGCCCTCTTCGTCACCCTGAGCGAAAAGGGCAGCGTCCGCTTCGAGGCCGCGCCTCTCACCCCCCGGCACGACCTGCGGGAGCTGCGGGGCAGTTACATGGAGCTCACCGACCGCCGGGCCTACGACGGCACGCCGACGGACGACTACCTCCACATCACCCTCACCGACGAGCAGGACGTCCCCGACGCGCTGGCCCGGCTGCGGGTCATCTACCCGAACCTCATGCGGCTGGACTACGACAACCGCCGCACCCGGGCCGCCGAGACGCCCGACGCCGCCGCCCGGGCCGAGAGCAAAACGCCCCTCGAGCACTTTGCGGCCTTTTACGAAGCCCAGAACGGCCAGCCCCTCTCCGACGAACAGGCGGCGTTCTGCCAATCGCTCATCGAGGACATCTGGAAGGAGGACGAAGCATGAGGCCTCTGAAACTGACCCTGTCGGCCTTCGGGCCTTATGCCGCCGAGACCGTTCTGGACCTCGCCCAGCTGGGCAGAGGCGGGCTCTACCTCGTCACCGGCGACACCGGCGCGGGCAAGACCACCCTCTTCGACGCCATCACCTACGCCCTCTACGACCATTCCAGCGGCGGCGTCCGGGAAGGGGCCATGCTCCGCAGCAAGTACGCCGAGCCCGGCACCCCCACCTTCGTGGAGCTGGAATTTGAGGTGCGGGGGCAGCGCTGCACCGTCCGCCGCAATCCCGAATACCTCCGCCCGAAAACCCGGGGCGAGGGCTTTACCACTGAAAAGGCCGACGCCTGCCTCACCTACGCCGACGGCCGCCCGCCCGTCACCCGGGCCAAGGACGTCACCGCCGCCGTGGTGGACATCATCGGGCTGGACTACAACCAGTTCTCCCAGATCGCCATGATCGCCCAGGGGCAGTTCACCCGGCTGCTCAACGCTTCCACCGAGGAGCGGAGCAAGATCTTCCGCAAGCTGTTCCGCACCCAGCCCTACCAGCGTCTCCAGGAGCGGCTGCAGGCCGAGAACGCCGCCCTCACCCGCCAGCGGGAGGAGCAGAGCGTCCGCATCGGGCAGCTGCTCTCCGGCCTGAGCTGGGCCGAGGGAGACGCCGATGGAGCCGTTCTGGACGCGCTGGCCCCCCTCTGCGAGGCGGGCGGGCAGGCGTCGCCGGAAGCGGTGCTTCCCCTTCTGGACGCCCTGCTGGCCGGGCAGGAGCAGGCGCTGAGCGCCGCCACCGCCGCCCGGACTGAAGCCGAGGCAGAGCTGGACAAGCTTCAGCAGACGCTGGGCCGGGCCGAACAGGCCGAGAAGCTCCGCCTCGAGCTGACCGCCGCGCAGGCCCGGCAGGACGCTCTGCGGCCCGTTCTGGACGCCGCCGAGGCCGAAGCGGCCCGCCACGCCGGGGATGCCGCCGCGCTGGACGCGCTGGCCGGAAAGCTCGAGCGGGCGAAAGCCGACCTCGCGGCCTTCGACGGGCTGGACAGCCTCGAAAAGAAGCTTTCTGCCGCCCGGGACGCCGCCGCCCTCGAGAACGCCAGAGCCGAAAAGCGCCGCGCCGCCCTCGGGCAGCTGGACGGAGAACTGACCGCTTTGGAGCAGAGCCTCGCCGCCCTTGGGGGCGCGGAGGCCGAGGACGTGAGTCTCAAGGCCCGGGCCGAACAGCTGGCCCGGCGGGAAACGGCCCTCGCGCAGCTGGCCCAGAGCCTCGCCGAGGGGCAGCGCCGGGGGCAGGCCGCACGGCAGGCCCAGGAGCGCTATCTTCTTGCCGACGGCGCAAAGGAGCGCGCCCACGCCCTCCGCGACCACCTCGAGCGGGCCTTCCTCAACGCGCAGGCGGGCCTGCTGGCCGAAGGGCTGACAGACGGCACCCCCTGCCCCGTCTGCGGCAGCACCCATCACCCGAAGCGGGCCGTTCTGCCCGCCGAAGCCCCCACGCAGGCCCGGGTGGACGCGGCCAGACAGTCCGCCGACGAGGCCGACCGTGCCGCACAGGAAGCCAGTGCGGCCGCCGCCAAGGCCGTGGCCGCAGACCGGGAGGCCAAAGCCACCCTCCGCCGGGACGCCGAGGCCCTGCTGCCCGAGCGGTTCACCTCGCCGGAGGGGCCGGTGAAGCTGACCGTCTCGCTCTTAAAGACGGCTCTGGCCGAAGAAAGCGAGGCCCTGCACGCCGCACAGGAAGCCCTCGACAAGGCGCAGAAGCAGAATGCCGCCGCCCTCGCCGCCAAGGCCCGGCAGGAGGACGAGCGGCAGAAAAAGACCGCCCAGCGCTCTGCCCTCGAGGCCGAGGCACGGGCTTCCGCTGAGGAAGCCGCCCGGCAGTCTGCCTCTGCCAAGGCGCTGGAGGCCCAGTGTGCCGAGGCCCGGGCCGCTCTGCCCGCCGCCGGCCGGGAAGAAGCCCGCCGGGCGCTGGCCGGGCTGGAAAACGAGCGCTGCACCCTCCGGGCCGGGATGGATGCCGCCGCGTCGGCTCTGGCCAGAGCCCGGCAGGACTACGCCGCTGCCGAGGCCGCTGTCACGGCCCTGACGGCCCAGCAGACGGAGGCGGACGAAGCCCCCGACCTGCCCGCCCTCGAATCCCAGCGGGACGCTCTGACGGCCCGGCGCACCGCTCTCGCGGCTCAGGAAAAGGCCCTGACGGCCCGCCTCCTGCCCAACCGGAAGGCCGCTGACCTCTACCGTCAGCACGCCGCCGCCCGGACGGAGCTGGAACGCCGCTGGCAGTGGGTGAACGCCCTCGCCTCTACGGCGGGCGGCACCCTCAGCAGCAAACAGAAGATCCGCCTCGAGGCTTACATCCAGATGAACTACCTCGACGCCATCCTCGTCCACGCTAACACCCGCCTTATGCAGATGACCGCCGGGCAGTACGAGCTGGAGCGGGTGGGCGCCGAGAACCAGCGCAGCCAGTCCGGCCTCGACCTCGGCGTCATCGACCACTACAACGGCACCCGCCGCAGCGTCAAGACTCTCTCGGGCGGCGAGAGCTTCAAAGCCTCACTGGCGCTGGCTCTGGGCCTCTCGGACGAGGTCCAGAGCGCGGCGGGGGGCATCCGGCTGGACACCCTCTTCCTCGATGAAGGCTTCGGCTCGCTGGACGACGAGAGCCTTGAGCAGGCCATCCGGGTCCTCGCCGGCCTCACCGAGGGCGACCGCCTCGTGGGCATCATCTCCCACGTCGCCGCGCTCAAGGAGCGCATCGACAAACAGGTGGTCGTAAAAAAGGCCCGCAGCGGGGGGAGCACGGTGGAGGTCATTGTGTGACCGCTTCCCTTCTCTTCCGCATCGCCTGCCTTCTCAGGGCCGCGTCTTTCAGAAAGTCTTTTGCCTGCTCAGGCGGGCGGGTGGCATAGAACGCCTTGTTTTTCGGGACGTACGTCTCGGCGGGAGCCGGCCGCTCCCGGTCGCGGGCCATCCAGACCGTGGCCGCTGCCTGCCAGTTCCGCATGGGGTTCTGACCCACCCGCCAGCCGTTGGATTCATAGAACGCCCGGAACCGGTCGGCCTGAGCCTCCGTTCCGCTCTTCCGGATAAAGTAGTCCCGGACTTCACCCTCGTCCGGCGGACAAAAATCGGGCTCGTCCGGAGGCGGGAGGGGCGCGTCAGCGCAGTCAGCCTCCCCATCCGGGAGGACAATATCAGGCTCAGACTCAGAATCAGATGCAGAACCAGTATCAGAGACGGAATCAGAACCAGATACAGCCATCTTTGCCATCGGCGCATGGCATTTGCTATTTTTGCCACGCTCTTCGCTGTGCCAGCGGCTCTCGGCCCCCTTTGTCCCCGCCTCGGCCCGGCGCTGGCGGGTCTCCTCCCACTTTCGGGCGTTCTCGTCGAGGCCCCCTTCCATAAAGGTCCACGCCATCCGGAGCATCGGGTCGGTGAAATCGGGCCGCTTCCCTTCGGGATAGGCCAGCAGTGCGTCCAGGAGCATCCCCTTCTGCTCCAGCGACAGCGCCCCCAGCGGGCGCTGCCACTCGCCAAATAAGATAACGCTGCGGTGTTTCTTTTCGGTCAATCCTCTTTCCTTCCTTTCCTTCTTTGTGTTTTCCTTCGGTGTCTACAACTCAATGTAGTTTGTCTTGTTCAAAAAGTCAACCTTTTTGAGAAAACAGTCGAAAAGTTGTGGGAAAAGGCGTAAAAAAAGAACAGGGGGCTTTTCTGACTGGAAAAGCTCCTGTTCTTTTGTCGAAAAATATGCTATACTTATTTTGCGGCCTCGTCCGCCCATTTTATTAAAGGAGCCCGGGTTGCGGCTCCCAGCGTCTGCTTCGCTACCGCTCGCATCCTGCTGGCCGCGGCCCCAACAGCTCCTCCCTGTTTCCGCCGCAGGCGGCGGTCGTCGCTGTTGCACATTTTTCTCACTTCTCCGATTTGCTGCTCCGCAGCTGGTGTTACCTCTCTGCTGACGGTAAAGTTCTGCGAAAGCCTGAAATCT
>OGNR01000408.1_pt1 | contig 24871 bp, 18 predicted proteins | sample 1573501 | NCBI WGS metagenome assembly OGNR01 (sample SAMEA2581918, study PRJEB24529) | metagenome | biome: Human gut stool | place: China | collected 2011 | reverse complement strand
AGCTGCAACATATTCACCGTATCGATCTTGCCGGTCTCAATATGACGATCATCCACGACCCATTCCTTTTTCTGCTCCAGTCCCAGCTCCAAAAGAGCCTTCTGATAACCAAAATACCGGTCCGTAATACTCTCGGTAGCAAGCAGGGTTCCCACATAAGCAATTTTGTGATGTCCCATCCGATACAGATAGTAGGTCAGTTCATAGGTTCCGTAATAACTGTTGGAAATAACGGAATCGCTGGCTTCCCTTCCGTTATAATAGTCCAGATAGATCACCGGGATCCCGGCTTCTGTATTCAGATGCTGCAGGTAAGTATCCATCATCTTACCGATAACGATAATGCCATCCACCTTGCGTTCCTGTACCAGCTTCGGCATTCTGCCGTTCTCTTCCTCTGACATTCCGATGACCTCCAGCATGGTAAAGCATTCCTTTGCCGTGGCTCTGGTAGCTACCGCCTGGTACATCTGCCAGTAAAACGATTCATATTTATCAAGGAATCTCTCAGAGATCAGAATACCGATATTGTAGCTCTTCTGGTTCTGACTTTTTCTTGCCGCTGACGGCTGCTGATAACCCAGTTCCTCCGCAATGCTGCGGATCTTCTCCCGGACTTCCTCGCTGACGCCTTTTTGTCCGGACAGTGCCTTGGACACTGTTACTGTGCTGACTCCAACTCTCTCTGCGATATCTGCTAATTTTACTGCTTTTGCCATATTTTTGTACTCCTTATCGCTATTTTTCTACACATTTCCCGATAAATCGTCAATTATACTTCCATATTAGATTTCTAAAAATCGTTTGTCAAGGCATGTCACTGCCTTAATTTTACACCTCGGTCAGATGGATCAGCTTACTGCGGTAGTCTCCCCACAGAGGTGTCACCAGCAGTCCTGCCTGCATCAGCACGTCGCCGCCAAAGATTTCCCCGGTCTCCTCGATGCGATACTGTTTCTCCGGTGCCAGGCCTTTCAGACGTACTCTCCTGCTGTGGAAGTTCGGTCGGGAAAGTACCTGTACATAGGTTACCAACGCTTCTTTCTGATCCTTGGATGTCACCTGATAGCAGTCATAATTACCGTTTTCCAAAAATGATGCAATCCGGGAATAATCTCCTCTGCGGATCAGGTCGTTGTATTTATGATACATGGCGGTCTGTGCGGGAATCTGCTGTCTGTCCTCCTCCGGGATCTTCGTAATGTCCAGTTCATAGCCGAAGGTGCCTGCCAGTGCCACATGACCTCTGGTCTCAAAAGGAGTCACTCTTCCCACCGTATGGTTGGGGCAGTCCGATACATGGGCGCCCATGGTGGACAGCGGATACAATAACATCGTGCCCTCCTGAATTTTCAGCCGTTCAATGGCATCCATGTCATCGGAGCACCAGATCTGCGGGCTGTAATATAACATACCCGGATCAAATCTCGCTCCGCCGCCGGAGCAGTTCTCCAGAAGCAGATGCGGGAATTCCTGCAGCAGTCTGTCCTGCAGTTCATACACACCCAGCACATATCTGTGATAGAGCTCTCCCTGACGGTCCGCGGGCAATTCCACGCTACCAAGGTCCGACAGCTGCCTGTTCATGTCCCATTTCACATATTCAATATTGGCACTGTGCAACACTGCCGCCACGCTTTCAAAGGCATGATCTCTGACTTCCTTTCGGGACAGATCCAGCACATACTGGTTCCTGCATAAGCTGCCTGCCCGTCCCGGAATGGCGATGGCCCAGTCGGGATGCTCCCTGTACAGATCCGAATCCGGGGAGATCATCTCCGGCTCGAACCAGATACCGAATTTCATCCCCAGTGCATTGACCTGCTCCACCAGAGGTTTTAAGCCCCCCGGCAGTTTCTGCTCATTGACCTTCCAGTCACCTAAGCTGGTACTGTCATCGTTACGGTGTCCGAACCAGCCGTCATCCATGACCAGCATCTCAATCCCAAGTTTGGACGCCTGTTCTGCGATCTTCAGTAGTTTTTCCGTGTTAAAATCAAAATAGGTAGCTTCCCAGTTGTTGATCAGGATTGGTCTCTTTTTATCACGGTACTCGCCGCGGATCAGATGATTGCGGTACATATCGTGGTAATGGCGGGTCATGCCTCCAAGACCTTCCGCGGAATAGGTCATAACGACTTCCGGAGCCGCAAAGCTCTCGCCCTGCTCCAGTTTCCAGACAAAGTTCTCCGGATGGATCCCCATAGTCATGCGGATGGAATCAAACTGAGACAGTTCCGCCTGCGCCAGGAAATTGCCGGAGTATACAAAGTGCATACCGTAGACTTCACCGGCATCCTGCGTGGCATCCGCAGAAAGCAGTGCGATAAAGGGATGCTCCTGATGGGAAGATTCTCCCCGCACGGAGCCAACACTCTGTTTGCCGTGCATCAGACTTCTTCTCTCCATCTGGCGCTCTCTCGCCCAGGATCCGTGCAACGTAAGAATGTCATACTTTTCATCCGTGCAGTCCAGATTCAGGCAGGCAGACATAACTTTTGTCACATAAATAGGCTGCCCTGCCGTATTTTTCAGGATCACACTGCGGGTGATCACATCTTCCTCTTCAAATGTAGTATAGATCAGGTCTGCAGCCAGACCGATGACCGGATCCGCCAGATGTAGGATCAGGGTATCGCAGTCCTCATCCCCCGGAAATGTGGAAGGAAGTCCCGGCAGTGCCGGCTTCTCCTTTACGATCTCATGAGAGACATACTGTAACTGCACTCCTACATGTCCCTGTGCTGTCCGCACGGAAATGGCGCTTTCTCTGTAATCTCCCAGACCGTTCCCTGGATACTCCACGGGGAAGGAATCCAGAAATGACACACGCTCTCTGTTATTCTGTGACGGAACGAAGGGTGCTTCTCCCGTACGCAGCAAATATACCGGTGCCGGTGTATTCTCGGTATACTGCAATTTCTGACCGTAATATACGTGTCCCACAAAATTCTCCTGATCTACAATTGCCAGGAGATAGCTGGTGTGTTCTGTGTCCAGCCAGAAGGTTCTGTCCTGTTCTATATATTTGATTGCCATAATTTACCTCTTTTCTCAAAAAAGTTTTCTAAAACTGGGAACTGCTTTTGCAAGATCAACGTCTTTCTTTCCTGTTTTTCCCGGGTAACAGTCCCGTCTATCCTCTGTGCTTTCTCCCAGCATCCGTCACAACTGCAAAAAGACAAAGGGATCTTCTGCCCCGGTCTTTAAAAACTGCATCAGCATCAGTCCACAGCGCATGGACACCCGTTCTTCCCGCAGGATACGAAGTACTTCCTGTCTGTCTGCCAGGATCACCTGAATATCCTCGGTATTTTCCATCTGCTGTCCCACATTCTCTGTCACGGTTCCGAAGATCATGCTGCCGCTCTCGTCTGTCAGCCCCTGTGCCAGGAAAAATCCTCTTCGGAAAGCCGGTTCTCCGCCTTCGTAGACTTCCAGTTTCCAGCCGGTCTCCTCGATCATTTCCCGACAGGCGGCCTCCGAAGCGGACTCCTCCGGCTCGATCAGTCCCGCCGGCAATTCATACAGATAATCATTCACGGGATACCGGTACTGACGCACCAGCACCAGTTTCTCTCCGTCCTCTGTCACTGCGTAGACCGCCATGCCCTCGGGGCGCATACTGTGGGTCTTGTGTTTGATATTGTTTTCATCATTTCGGGACGCAAAATAATAATGAAACGGCGTTCCGTCCCGTCCCAGGGCATCAATGTGATACAGGTTCAAAAACGGATTATCCGTCTGTTTCTCGATTCCCCGATAGTGTTTTCTGTCATTTCCTTTTGCGTCCATGTTTTCCATGCCCTATTTATACTCCATGTCTTTCTGTTCCCATCGTGCTCTGTCATCCACGTTCCCACAGCGCATCATCTGCCGCCGGCGCAGGCAGCCGTGACGGAACTACTGTAGGATCTCCTCCAACAGTGCCACTGCCAGTTCCGGATTCTTCATGCCATCCGCCAGCCCCACGGCTGCGGTCTCCTGATACCATCCGGTCTTCCTTACCCATTCGTTGTTCTCAAGCCGGATCCCCGCCACAATCGTTTCTCCCGTCATGGTATTTAACACCATGATCTGCTGATCTTCATATCTGTCCAATAGTTCCTTAGGCAGATAATCCCTTAAATCCGCCAGATAATCCGTACCGCCCATGAGCTTCAAAAACTCTTCGTCCGAAAAAAACATATCCACCGACCGGGTCATGAACAATACCTGGATCGTGCTGAGATTCGTGGAATCCACATCGGAATCCGAGTTCGGATCGATCCAGATCGTATAGTTTAAGTTGACCACATCCCGTTTGGAAGTCACACCGTGCTCCCGCAGGAAATCCGTAAAATAATCCGAGCTGGTAGCCTCGATCTGTTCCCCGTCCGTATTCACCGCCATGACACCCATAACGAAACTTGTCTTGGTGGCAAAATGTACGATCAGGAAAATAACAACAGCAATCCCCGCTGCCACACCTATGGTGATCCACAGGTAATAATCTATAAAATACTGCCATTTCTCGGCAGGAGACAGTTCTTTCCGTTGCTCTTTCTGCCGGATACGATCTTCCTTTTCCAAGTTGCTGTCTCCCTTCCGTTTCTCGAATCTTCCGTCTGATAATATCCTGCTTTTAGTTCTATATCAGTCTTTAGTATATCAAACTAATTTAACCTTGTACAGCAGACTTTTTAATATATTTTAGGTTCAATTTTGTTAAAAATAAACAGAAAAAGCCCTGCCATGCACTTAAATTAACATGGCAGAGCTTTGTGTTTTCTATTTGTTCGATCAGATAAGAAGGGTAAATGCTTTAGCGGTCCATCTCCGCAATACGTCCGGTGGACTTGTGCTCCTTGATGATCCCCTGGATCTCCTTTAAGTCGGTGCACAGCAAGTCACCGGGGATGGTGTTCTTAAGTGCGCTGATGGCATTGCCATATTCCAGTGCTCTCTGATACTCACCGGGATGTGCCAACAGTCCGTACAGGACACCGGAGATATAAGCGTCACCGCTTCCGATGCGGTCTACAACTTCGATATCGGTGTAAGGTGCTTCCTCATAATAGGTATCATCCTTGGCACTGTAGATAATGGAGCCGAAGGTATGACGCTTCGGGCTATGTACAATACGCTGTGTGGATGCCACGATGGAGATTGGATACTCCTCCGTGAAGCTCTTCATAATGCTCTTGGCATCGCCTTCCTTCAGGAAGGTCAAACGCGCCGTGTCCTCGGAGCAGAAGAAGATGTCCACATAAGGCAGAATGGATTCGATGCATTCCTTCGCCTCGGCGCCGGTCCACAAGTTCCCACGGAAGTTCACATCGAAGGAGATGATGGCCCCCTGTGCTTTAAAGCGCTTGATCATCTCAACAGCGGTAGCTCTCAGCTCCGGGCTGAGAGCCAGTGTGATGCCGCTGGTATGGAAGCAGCGGGTATCACTGTAGATCTTGTCATCATAGTCATCAACGGTCAGCTTGTTGATGGAGGTATTCTTACGGTCATATACAATACGGGGCTTTCTGGGGTAAGCACCATTCTCATAGTAGTACACGCCCAATCTGGCATCCTTGTCATCATCGTATACCAGATAGTCATCGCTGACACCGCAGAGACGTACACGGTTCTTGATATATACACCCAGGTCATTGGCCGGAAGCTTGGAAATGATACCGCAGCGCAATCCCAGCATTGCCGCACCGGTAATGGCATTCAGTTCTGCGCCTCCTGCCTGCTTGCTGAAGCTGTCGCCTCTGGTAATACGCTCATTGTCGGGCGGTGATAATCTCAGCATGATCTCTCCCAGGGAGAGCAGGTCAAATTCCTTCTTCTCAGTCAGTTCCATAATATAAACTCCCATCTGCATATTTTGCCAAATGCTTTATCAGAATTTCACCGTTACTCCTTACAGTGCAGCGTTGAAACCCCTTACATTTTTTCTTTACATTTGTACTATATCACATATGCACGGCCTCGGTAAAGACACTGGACATTAATTAAAAATTTAACGAATCCACATATTCAAAATAGTCATCCTCGCTGGCAAATAAGATATATTCATTCTCCACATATCCCATATATCCGCTGGCAGTCACATATCCTTTCATAAAAAATACCTCCTTATCAGAATCCTTTCGTTCCCTGTTCTGATAAGAAGGTATCATTTTTAAAGTCCCATAAAACCACCTTAATTTTTGTGCTCTTGCGTTATTTCCCGCGTTACTTTCTGCAAATAGCGGAAATCTGCCTTCACGCCTTCCACGTCCGCGGCTCCTTCCGGAGAATACTCCACCACAATATCCGCATTTGGTGTACATTCTTTGTAGCATTCCAGAAACTCCTCAAAATCAATCGTACCATCATGGATACGCAGATGATCGTCCAGCTTGCCGTAATTGTTATGTACATGATAAGATACGATCTGATCCTTTAACTGTCTGATCAGTTCCGGTATGTTCCAGCCGCTTAAGTTGCAGTGTCCGATATCAATCAACACCTTGCAGCCCAGTTTTTTACACTCGGCAATAAATTCCTCCTGGGAAAACAACCCTTTATGCAAGGTTCCGAGCGTTACATTTTCCACAACAGGCGGTACTCCATACTCCTCACAGATCTTCCTGACAGTCTCATAATTTTCTCTTGCATAAGCCAGACGCTGCGCCTTTTCTTCCTCACGGATCACCATATTGCTATGATGGTATACCATATAAGAAACATGTAACGGTGCCACCTCTTCCAGTGTTTTTCTTAAAAGCTCTACACTGTGCCGGAATTCTTCACTATCTCCCGCAACAGCATACTCTGACTCATAATAAGGGCCATGAAGCGAACAGGGCATCTGTTCCAGATATGCCAGTTCCTTTCTGAGAGCCCCCTCAAAACAGGGTTTGTGATACTCCGGAAAAATTTCCAGTCCGATCTCCCCCTCAAATTCATCCAGATATTCATGGATCCGTTCCCAGTTTTCTGCGGGGATTGCATTAGTGCTAAAATAAATATGCATCAGATTGCCTCCTTTCTCTGCATGGGAACCACTTCTTCCGGGTATCCCAGATTCTTCTCTTCTTTCTGATCAAAAAAATGAAAACGTTCAAACGTCGGACACACAAACACTTTCTGTCCTCTCTCCGGTATCCACTGGTTACAGATAGCTATTATTTCCTGCCCTTCTACATCCAGGTAAACACCACATTCTTTTCCATAATCCTCTTTATATTTCACAACCGCCTTAATGGAATTCGGCACATAGATTTCACTCAGTTTTACATGTTCCGGTCTGATACCAAAATACAATGCGCTGTCACTGACTGTTCCCAGTGTATGCTGCCATTCACCGGACATTGTCATGGATTCGTTTCCTATCTGCATTCTCCCCGCCGCATAAGATACTTTCATAATATTCATTGCCGGTGAACCAATAAATCTGGCTGTAAAAACATTGGCCGGCCGATTGTAAATATTATCGGGGGTATCCAGCATCTGCAGTTCTCCATCTTTCATCAAGGCAATTTTCTGTCCGACCGTCATCGCCTCAATCTGATCATGTGTCACGTAAATAAAAGTCTGATGATATTTTTCATGAATTTTCACAAGTTCCTTTCTGGCACGCATACGAAGCTGTGCATCCAGATTGGACAACGGCTCATCCAGCAGAAAATACGGTGCCCGCTTTACAACCGCTCTTGCAAGCGCAACACGCTGTCTCTGTCCGCCGGACAGTTCCTTCGGTTTCCGGTTGCGCAATTCCTTCAGATCCAGCATTTCCAGCACTTCTTCCAGACGTTCGCTGATCTCTTCTGCCGGCAGTTTTGCTGCCTGCAGACCGTAAGTAATATTTCTCTCCACCGTCATATGCGGATACAATGCATAATTTTGAAAAACCATAGCCACATTACGCTCTCCGCAGGGTACCTGATTGGACACTCTGCCATTCATATAGAGTTCTCCGCCAGACAGTTCCTCCAGCCCGGCGATCATACGCAGAGTAGTGGATTTTCCACATCCGGAAGGTCCCAACAGGATCAATCTCTCCCCTTTTTGGATCGTCAGATTCAGATCCTTTATCACATCCGTCTTGCCAAATGACTTTTTTGCATGTTTCAGATATATCTCTGTACTCATATTTTTCTCCTCAAATCATTATCCGCAGATATCATCCCTTGATACCGGACATCGCAAAAGTATCAATAATCTGCCTCTGGAATATCAGATACAAAATCAAAGGAATTGACATTGTCATCACAGACACTGCCATCGCAACCGGGAAATTGGTTCCGCCCTCCGCACTAATATACATTTGTAATGCCAATGACAGTGTATAATTTTCTTTACTTTTCAAAATCAACACAGGCCATACATATTCATTCCAGGAATTGATGAAAAAGATAATGCCTGTGGAATATATTGCAGGCTTCACGATCGGCAAAATGATTTCCAACATTCTCTTTTTGTGGGAAATATGATCCAGCTTTGCCACCTCGATCAGTGCTTTGGGAATGGTTCTCATGGACTGTCGCAGCATAAAGATTCCGAGTACATCCGCAAACTGCGGCAGCATTACTCCCAATATGGAGTCTGCCAGTTTCCATTTGGAGATCAGCAGATAATTGGGGATCATTGTTACCGTAAACGGAATGAACATGGTGCTTAACATAGAAAAGTAAACAATGCCCTTTCCTTTCATATCGAAAAATACCAGGCCATAAGCCGCCATAAAACTGGTAACCATTTTAATAGCCGTTACCGTCAGCGCAATGAGTAATGTATTGCAGGTGATTCTTATAAAAGGCAGTGTTTCAAACACATGCATATAATTATCCACAGTAAATTCCTGTGGGATCAGAGACAGTACATGGTTCAGAGCGTCCTGTGTCGTTTTGAAAGAGTTGCAGACCGCAAAAATAATGGGATACAGCCATACAAGCAAAAGGACACAAAGAAGGATATGCAGCATTGCCTGTCCAATGCCTTTTTTATTAATTTTCATAATAAACTCCCTTCTCGACAAATCTGAATTCCAATACCAGAAGCAGCATAAAAATTGCTACCGTCACAACGCTGCAGGCAGAACTCATGCCCGTCCGGAACAGGGTAAATGCTTCGTGATAAGAATTGTAAATCAGGTTGGAGCTTGCATAATTCGGTCCTCCCTGTGTAATGACTTTGATCGGGGTATACACAAATTGAAGTCCCTGTACGATGCAGTAAATCAATACATAAATTCCGGTGGCAGAACTCATGGGAATTACAATATCTTTGAAAATCTTATATGCAGGAACCCGATCCAGTCTTGCTGATTCCACAACCTCTTTGGGAACTCCGGAAATACCCGCCAGAATAACAATAAAGTTGTATCCGAAGCATTTCCAGGACGTAATAATGCACAACACCGCGATCACCCATCCCTGGCGGGTGGACCAGATAGGCATGGTAACTCCGAATGCCCTCAGCACATAGCTGACCGGTCCGGATACCGGATTCAGGATCCATGTGTACAAAATAGAACCTACCACCAGAGAAATCACACTTGGCAAAAAGAATACTGCCTTATAAAAGTTTTTTCCCTTTTTTATGATGAACTCCAGCACAAGAGAAAGAAGATACGGCATAATCAGGTTAAATATCAGGAGGATCAGAATATATAATCCTGTATTTTTCAAAATCATCAGGCTGTGTTCATTTTTAAACAGCTCTATGTAGTTGGAGAAGCCCACAAATGTTTTTGTGGGCTTGATAAGATTCCAATCAAAAAAGCTGAGATAAATTGTCTGGAGCATCGGATAGCAAAGAAATATTCCGAATGCGATCAGGGAGGGCAAAAGTAACAGATAGCCCATCATATTTTCCTTTTTTCTCACGTTTTTTCACCTTCAGCTCTCTGATTATCTGGATAAAAGGGCATTGATCTGATCCTGTGCACTTTTTAATCCATCTGCTGCCGAAACCTCTCCTCCTAAGATCTGAGCTCTGGTATCCAGCAAAAGCTGCTCAGCAACCAGACCTGCATCTCCGGGGAAACTTGTCCACTTGGATACACTGTCCATCTGCTCGATGGCAGGTGTCATCAGTTCATTTTCTGCCAGGAAACTCTTCAGACCGTTTTCCGCCTCTGCCACGTCCTTACGAGGAGGCACATAACCGGTTCCGATCGTCCATGCCGCCATAGACTCTACACTGTACAGATATTTTTCGAATTCCCATGCTGCTGCGATCTGCTCCGGATCCTGTGCTGTAATTGCCAGAAAACAGCCACCGGCGCATACCTTTCTGGGCTTATCTCCCCAGGTGGGAGATTTCACAGTCTTTACCTCAAACTGGCAGTTATTCTGCACATAAGCACGACGTGCAATTGTGGTGTACAGCATTGCACAATTACCGTCAACAAATGCCTGGTTACCTTCTTCCCAGGTGATATGCAGAGCACTTCCGTCTTTTACCATATCCGCATATGCCTGCATTGCCTCAATTCCTTCCTCGGAAGCAAAGGTAGCCTCATAGCTTCCATCGGCATTGGCGGTAAGCAGCTGTGCACCGTTGCTCTCCATAAATGCCTGCTGTGCCCAGAAATCAGCGGGCTCCTGCATATAAAGTCCGTATTTTCCGGTCTTCTCACGCACCTGCTCGGAAGCTGCAATCACATCTTCCCATGTCTTCATTTCAAAATCAGTGATTCCCGCTTCCTTCAACAGATCCACGTTGATATACAAAACCGGATTACTTACAGAATAAGGAATGCCGACCTGCTCGCCCGCATTATTTACCGCCAGATCCAAAACATTGGGCAGGAAATTATCGGAAAGAAAATTCTTGTCTTCCGGATCGTAGGCATCGATTGCTTCCTGTGGCGTCGTATATTCAAAATTATTGGAGAAATATTCCAGGAATGCCCATCCGATCTGTACTACTGCCGGTGTATTCCCGGTGGTTGCCTCCGCCTGAAGGTTCTGCATCAGACCCTTGTACATGTCCGGATTATACTTTGCCACTACTTCAATATGATCATTTTCTTCATTAAATTTATTAACCAGTTCCTCAACTGTGGTACCTCCCTGGGTATCAGCGTTGCAATGCCAATATTCAATTACGGTCTTTCCAGAATTTTCTTTGCTCTCCGAAGCAGCGACACTGCCTGCTGCAGCCTGTGCCTGCTGGGTAGAAGCTGTCGTATTTCCATCAGATGCACTTCCGCATCCTGTTAAAAGCATCGAAGTAACCAATGCTGCCGAAACAAGTGTCTTCAAAATATTGGTTTTCATAATCTTCCTCTTTCAATTTATTGTGTGTTGTACAACATACTTTATATTAAAGACACTATGTAAAAGCCAAAACCATCCCCACGTAAAATATAAGAAAAATAAGCACTCACCCAGAATATAACTTCTAAGTGAATGCTTATCTCATTCCGTCATCTGCAATTCTTTCATTTCTTCCAACAATTCCTCAGTCCTGCCCATCAAAAGTTCCGCATCCGTCTCCACCAGTCCTGTTTTCTTATATTTGTAGGTAAAAAACGGATTGCCGTAAGCGGTAAAGCTTAATTCATCCTTATGCTTTTTCAGGAAATCCGGAATCTTGCGGGGATCGATCTTCGCATCCGGCCGGAAGTTGAAGGTAATGCGTTCGTTCTTGCCCTTGATCTCCGTCATGTCCAGACCGTGGGCCGCCATACGGATGAGGGCGATCCGCAGCAGATTGTCCACTGCCTTGGGGATGTTGCCGAAGCGATCTAACAGTTCATCCTTCATTTCATCCCGCTCTTTTATCGTCTCAATGCCGGCGATCCGTTTGTAAATATCCAGCTTCTGTGTCTCGTTGACAATGTATTCCGCCGGAATGTAAGCATCCACGTCCAGATCGATCACCGTAGCGAAATCCACTGCCGTATGAATGCCCTTCAGGTTCTGCACCGCTTCGTTCAGCATCTTGCAGTACAGGTCATATCCCACGGCCTCCATATGTCCGTGCTGACTTAATCCCAGCAGATTACCGGCGCCGCGGATCTCCAGATCACGCATGGCGATCTTGAAGCCGCTGCCCAGATCCGTAAATTCCTTGATGGCCGCCAGCCGCTTTTCCGCCACTTCTTTTAACATCTTATCCCGCTTGTACATCAGAAAAGCATAGGCATTCCGGTTGGAACGGCCCACACGGCCTCTGAGCTGATACAGCTGGGACAGGCCCAGATTGTCCGAATCATGGATGATCATGGTGTTGACATTGGAGATATCCAGTCCGGTCTCTATGATGGTTGTGGATACCAGCACATCGATCTCTCCGTTAATGAAATCGAACATGATCCGCTCCAGCTCATGTTCCTTCATCTGTCCATGGGCGTATGCCACGTTGGCTTCCGGCACAAGCTTTGCGATCTGTGCTGCGATATCCGCAATATTGTTCACCCGGTTGTAGACATAGTAGACCTGTCCGCCCCGGGCCATTTCCCGGACAATGGCCTCTCTCACCAGTTCGTCATTGTATTCGCAGACAAAAGTCTGGATCGGCAGTCGGTCATTGGGGGCCTCCTCCAGCACGCTCATATCCCGGATACCGATCAGGCTCATATGCAGTGTCCGGGGAATGGGGGTTGCCGTCAGGGTCAGCACGTCCACGTTTTCTTTTAATTTCTTGATCTTCTCCTTATGGGCCACACCGAAACGCTGTTCCTCGTCAATGATCAGCAGACCCAGATCCCTGAACTTCACATCCGCAGATAATACTCTGTGGGTACCGATCACGATATCCACCATGCCCTTTTCCAGATCCTTCACCGTCTTTTTGATCTCCGATGGCGTACGGAAACGGCTCATCAATGCGATGTTGATGGGAAAATCCTTCATTCTCTGCACAAAGGTGTTGTAATGCTGCTGTGCCAGAATGGTGGTGGGCACCAGATAGACCACCTGTTTTCCCTCCTGCACAGCCTTGAAGGCGGCACGAATGGCGATCTCGGTCTTGCCGTAGCCCACATCTCCACAGATCAGCCGGTCCATGATCCTGTGGCTCTCCATGTCCGCCTTGGTGTCCGCGATGGCATTCAGCTGATCCTCTGTCTCTTCAAAGGGGAACATTTCCTCGAACTCCCGCTGCCACACCGTATCTTTTCCAAAAGCATAGCCCTCGCTCTGCTGTCGGACAGCGTATAATTCCACCAGATCCTTCGCCACGGCGCTGACGGCGCTGCGCACCTTCGTCTTGGTGTGCTCCCATTCCTTACCGCCCAGTTTGTTCAGCTTCGGCTTCTTCGCCGCATCGGCGGAGGCATACTTCTGGATCACATCCAGCCCGGTGGCCAGAATGTACAGGTTGCCGCCGTCCCGGTATTCAATCTTGAGGTAATCCTTGACGACCTTGTCTACCTCTACCTTCTCGATTCCCTTATAGATGCCCAGTCCGTGGGTCTCATGTACCACATAATCCCCGATCTTCAGGTCGTTGAAATCATTGATCTTCTGCCCCTGATAGAGCTTTTTCTTCTTTTTCTTACGCTTCTCCGCTCCGAAAATATCACTCTCGGACAGCACCACGAATTTCAGCCAGGGGTATTCAAAGCCCTTATTGACATGACCGTAATAGGTCAGGATCTCCCCGGGCTGTACCTCCCGCATGGGGTCTTCCGTGTATACTGCCGTCAGTCCGGCATCCTCTGTGTTCCGCAGATCCTCCGCCAGACGTCTGGCTCTGGTACGGGAACCGGACAACAGCAACACCCGGTAGCCGTTCTTTTTATATTTTTTCAGATCCTTGACCAGTGCTTCAAAGCTGTTGTTATAAGGGGCGATGTTGCGGGCAGCAATATCCACATGCATTTCCGTCCTAAAATATCCGTACTTGGTCTCCATGGTAGCCAGGGTCACCACGGCATTTTTCTCTAAAGTAGCCGCTACCTGTTCCCCACTGTAGAGAATGTTCATCTGTCCCGGCAGCACATAACCTTTTCTGGCACGCTGCTCCATGCTCTCCCGGAATTCCAGTTCAATGGCGTCCGCCTGCTCTTTCACCCTCGCCGGTTCGTCGATATAGAAGACCAGAGAACGCCCCGCCATATCCGCTAGCAGTTCCGGCATGGTTACCGTATTTTCATAAAAATAACGGATGTAGCCTTCCAGATTGATCTTACTCTGGAACTCCAGCAGCTGCTCTTTCAATTCGCTGACCTGTGTGGCGATCCTGTGGGCTTCCTCCGGCTGGTGGGCATCCCGGAAGATTTTTTCCTGTTTGTCTGCTTCTTTTTCAAGCTTACTGATTCCCTTGCGGATCTGCTCCTCAGACAACACGAACTCCGTCGCCGGGTAGACAGTGATGCTCTCCAGCTTCTCAATGGAACGCTGGCTCAGGATGTCGAAGCTGCGGATGGACTCCACCTCATCTCCCCACAGTTCGATACGATAGGGGTTTTCCTCCGTCAGATCAAAGATATCCACAATGCCGCCACGGATGGAGAACTGCCCCGGGCTTTCCACCTGATAGGCTTTCTCATATCCCATAGCCACCAGTCTGGATGCCAGTTTGCTCTCGTCCAGACTGCCGCCCCGCTCGGTGCGGATGATGTCTTTCTCCTCCCACAATACCTGCGGTGTCATCAGTGCCGCATAGGTGGTAACAATGGTGACCGGCTTACCCTCCACGACTCTGCGCAGGGTCTTGATCCGCTCCTGCACCAGCTGATTGCCGTGGATATCCGCCTGGAAAAAGATCAGGTCCTTCGCCGGATATAGCATGACATTTCTGTCATAAAAGCGGTATTCCTCGTAGATCTCTTTGGCCTTTAAGTCACTATAAGTAACGATGACCTTGTATTTCAGGCCATCGCTGAGTCCGTAGATCATATGAAGTTTCTGGGAGTCCACACAGCCGGACAGAGCTACGGTTCCTTTTCCCTGTCTGGTCACTTTCCGGATCTCATCATATTCCGCCAGTTCTTTCAGTGGCGCAATCAGTGCCTGCATCGTTTTTTCCTCTTACTATACAACCGTTACGCTTTCTTACTGTTAAAATGGTTCATGGCTGCATCCGCATTCTCAGTGATGATCATACGGATAGCTTCTGCTGCGGTCTTCGCCGCTTCATCCATGATGCTTCGTTCCTCCGCCGGAAAATGTCCCAGCACGTAGTCTGCCAGATCGAAGTTCTTCGGCTTCTCTCCCACACCCATGCGCACACGGATAAAAGTATCATGCCCTAACATTTTGATGATATTCTTGAGGCCGTTATGGCCACCGGCGCTGCCCTTTTTGCGGATGCGGATCTGTCCCACATCCAGACTGATGTCGTCGGAGATCACGATCAGTTCCATGGTGTCATCCACCTTGTAATAGTCCACGATCTCCCGGATGCTCTCTCCGCTTAAGTTCATGAAGGTCTGGGGCTTCGCCAGAATCACCTTCTGTCCGGCCACATAGCCCTTGCCGATCAGCGCCTTATGCTTACTCTCCATGACGGTGATATTTTCTTCCTCTGCTAATCTGTCTATGACATCAAACCCGATATTATGTCTGGTATTTTCATATTCTTTGCCTGGATTTCCCAGCCCTGCGATAATATACATATATTTCTCCTTACCTTCTTGCAATCAATGCGTTATCTTATATTTTCGCATTTTTACGCAGAAAATGCAACTATCGGTTATTTTGCACAAATCGCCCCGGACATTGGATTTCAGATCCGGTGCCCGGGGCAATGTATTCGTTTCTTACTTTTATAACTTTTCTATTACTTTACAGGCATATTTAACTGCCAGCCGACACGGATCCGGTCCGGCATGGTGATCAGATTGCTGTTCATTTTCACGATATCTGCAACGGTGCAGCCATATCTTCTGGCGATTGCCCAGAGGGAATCGCCGGGCTTGATAATATAAGCGTCTGAATTGTTATTGTCCGTCGGAGCTACCATCGTTCCTGTAGTCCGGTGCTGCGGGATCTTCAGTTTCCAGCCTATATGGATCCGGTTCGGATTCTTGATCAGATCGCTGTTGGCCGCTACGAGCTCGGCAACGGTGCATCCGTATTTTCTTGCGATTGCTCCAAGGGTATCACCACGTTTGATGGCGTAGTCCAAGGCCGCCGGGCCTGCAGATGGCTGCCTTGCGGTAGTGCTGTTACTGCTGTTGGAAACAGCAGGGGTATCGTCATCATCATCGTCATCCGAACTGCTGTCACCGGTATCGGGTACCGCAGGGGTCGGCGTATAGGATGGAGTATCCGGGACATCGGAGATATCCCCACGATTAGATACAGGATACAACACAACGGAACCGGTCAGAGGCACATAGTTGGTATCCTCAGGAGTATAACGCCACAAATAGGTCTTATTGGCTTCCACCACTGTGGTATCCGGCAGGACATTGCCCGCATCATCAATCCACTCTAGTCGTCCGGCTGTGGGATGCAGGGAGCCTCCACTAATTCTCAGATCTGTATCCCTTAAGGTCTTGCCATCGGTGGTGATCCCGGTGTAGCCGGGGGTGCCGGTGGAAGCTGCTTTTGTGATGGTAATGGTCACCGGTCCGCTGGTGATCGCATTGTAATCATCGTCCCCGGCCTTGGTCGCCGTAACGATAACAGTTCCCACTTTTGTGGGAATCAGTCTGCCAGTGGCATCAATGCCTGCCTGACCATCCCCATTGGTTACCGTATAGGTCACATTTCCTGTACCGGAGCCGCCATTGGTACCCAGTTGCAGGGTATGGCCGAATTCCACGGTGGTTTTGCCGGTAACGGTCAATGCCGTCTGCTCTTCTTTGTTGGTCAGAGTGATCTTTACATTGACGGTGCTTGTCTCATAATTGGTGGACGCAATGGTCACGGGCAGAGTCACGGTATCGCCTACCGCACCGCCTGCCAGAATGTAGGTCACCTTACCGGTGTCTCTGTCTATCTCCCAGTCCATAACTGTCACAGAACCGGTTCTGCCTGCAGTACCGCCCTTAGTGAAGGCCAGGGTACCTGCGTCCACGGGCATACCTGCATTTTGGATTGATGCCTCACCCATGGTCACGTTATACTTTATGCTGACGGGAATATCTGTCAGCGTACGGGCAGCCGCCTTACGAATATTTGGCGTGATGCGCTGCGTTATCTGCTTATAATTCTTACTCTCAGGAGTAAAAACAGCGGTATATGCTGCGGTCGTGCCGGCATTGGGAATCTGCCTGCCGGAGAACTTCCAGGAGCCGGGCACTACGATGCCATTCAGTCTTACCGTAAGTCCGTTGATAACGATATCCGAAATCTTTGTACCGTAAACCGCCCCGGCATCTGCTGTCCCTTCCACCGTCAGCTTGTCTGTCGGCCTGATCGTAAATGTTTTATCAACGCTTCCTTCGTAATTGCCCTGCCCCGTGATGTTCAGCGTATATATTCCTGCCTCTGTGCCGGTGTTACTGCTGACCTTATAGTCCTGCCCCTTTGTCAGCTCTGTACCCCTGTATGTCACTTTGACCTCTGCTGCCAAAGGGTTGCCGGTATACTCAAGTTCTTCAGCATTTGTGATCTCAACCGTCGTATTTTCACTGTTCAGGTTTGCTTTCGTAACGATAAGCTGAAAACCCTGCAAAGTCGTTTGCCATCTGTAGGCGCCATCGCTCTCCTTGCCAATGTTCACGCAAATGATGTCGTAAGCTTTATCAGCTTCCAGGCTCTCCCACCCTATATTGTTACTGCCGTCCATAGTAACATCATAATGGTAAGCACCGTTCCCGTCAGACCACACATCTCTCCTGTGCTCCGTCAACAGAGCCGTCGTGCCATCCTCCTTCACAAGATACCATTCAAATCCCATTCGTCCGATATGACTGTCATTGGTTGTCACAGAAATTGCAAAAGGTATTTTATGTTCGCCGTATGCAATGTTACCGGTTCTGTCGCCGATAACCGTAATCTGGGCATCCTTCGCTGTTAATGTAAGTCCCTCGGAATACTCTATTACCTCTGTAGGATCTACCGTAATATTGCCGTTCATCAAGGCATAACCTTCCGGAATCATATGGTAGACGGGGGCACTGCATTTAAGTCCTGCCACCTTGCCGTCCATAAGTTTAATACCATCTTCTGCGCCAGCTTCCACGGTCAGTTGACTAATATAGCAGCCATCCGTCAGCGTCAGCTTTGCACCTTTCTCAACCGTCAGGCCTTGAAGTGCGCCATTTGGACTCACTTTTTCTTTGCTGTCCCGGATTTCCAGAGGATATTTGGATGACCCCGATAATGTGATACTACCTTTTATACACACACCATTCAGATCGAGCGTTCCCTTGGCCGTGAGAAAACTCCATTTTACTGTAGAAATATCGTACTCGGCTCTCTCACCTTGTAACGTCAGCATACCACCCTTCGCCTGCCAGGCCTCCAGCGCCGTCGTCATATCAGTATAATCCGCGCCATCCAATGTCGCCACCACGGTCTCTGTCGTATCGTCCGCCATTACCGCAATGCCGTCATTACTCATCAATGACGTAGCACTGACGCCACCGGAGATTACTGAATCCCCACTTACAGTATCTCCTACCGCATCCCCTTCATGGGTACTATTCACAGCCCTTACCGCCACCTGATCGTCAGGGGCAGGCGCCACCGTTTCAGCATTCACCATCTCTTCTGCCAGCACCGTTACCGGCATCATGCCAAAGCACAGAGTAAATGCCAGAACGACACTCAATAATCTTTTCTTCATAAATGCACCTCCGTTAATCAGCAAACGTCATTTCCGCAGGGATTCTGTCCGACTACAACGATCATTTCCCTCTATCCAGTCCATTCTGCGTCTCTGCACCGGAATTCGCCTTTCATGTCATGTAATCTGCTTCGGATACTGTTACTTTTTACTGTAAGTTCATTGTACCATAGTGTATGAAAAAATAATTCTCCCTGCATGAATCGACCCAAATATGTCATGAATCGACCCTGCCCGTGACACGCTAAGGACACTAGGCTAAGAACACTCAAGGGATCGGTAAAAACTCAAATTGGTTATTTTGCACAAATTTCATTTTCGGGAAAACAGCCAATTTCCGCATGGCATATTTCGTTACTTATTTTCCGAATCTAAAGTATCTATTCCCGGCATTGTATTTTATAATAAAAATGGAGTGTTACCAAAACGGTAAGCGGTTCACCTTTCGCCAAAATGATGACATTTTGAGAGCTTCCAGTATTATTGGAGGTGATACAGATGGGAAATCTATTGAAAGGTACATAAGATGCTGGAAACAGTGGTAGGCATTGTCGGTATTGTTGTTACGATCATCAGTATCATCGTAACGCTTATCAGTATCGTACAGACTGCACGGAAACATAAACATCAAAAAAGCAACCGCCCTCGCCAGGAATAGGTTGCTTTCTTGATCTGTAACTAAAAACCAGGTGAACCGTTGCTGTACGGTAACACTCTTTTCTTTTATTATTATCTTAACACTCTCTTTTGATTTCGTCAATAAAATTCACCATTTACATAAAATTGAGTCTAAATTGTACCCGGTCTTGACTTTTCCCAGATTATTGTTATACTAAAACAGTTGTACAGCCCATAAAAACAAGGTCTTATAGGGCTCGCCGATTCCCGGCGTAAAATGAATCGTGTGTTCGGGACCTTCCACACGTAAATAAAAACTAAAGGAGAAAACAAATGAACAAGAAAGTACTGTACCTCGTACACGGAGCGGTGATTGCTGCTCTCTATGTTGTGCTGACTATGTTAGCCAACGCTCTGGGACTGGCAAATTATGCCATTCAGGTCCGCTTCTCGGAAGCCCTGACGATTCTTCCCGTATTTACCCCTGCTGCCATACCGGGACTTTTCCTGGGATGTATCATCAGCAATACCATGACCGGCTGCATGCTGCTTGACATTATCTTCGGCAGCCTGGCAACACTGATCGGTGCATTTGGCACTTATCTGCTGCGTGATAAGAACAAATGGCTGGCTCCTCTGCCTCCCATCATCGCCAACATTATCATCGTTCCTTTTGTGCTGGCTTATGTCTACCACTTAGAGGGCGGCATTCCTTACTTCATGCTGACTGTGGGTATCGGTGAGATCATTTCCTGCGGAGTGCTCGGCATGCTGTTACGCACCGTGTTACAGAAATACCGCAAATACATTTTTGACGTACAGAAATAAGCGGTCATCCCGCCAAAAAGGCGTCCGGATCCTTTCACAGGTTCCGGACGCCTTTTGCTGTCCACTTGTATTTAATTTTCTATTTTCATATAGGAAATAAAATGATTGCCGTTCTCCGCGAACCATGTTGTAGCATCGTTCATTCCCTTTTTGTACAGCTTTCCGGTGGACGGCTCCATGATGACAACGTTGAATTCATTAAATCCGGTCACCAGCACCGCCTCGCCATCCTCCAGGATCGCCAGTACCGGAATATCCTGATTCACATAATACAGTACCGCATCCAGACTACAGCCGCTCAGATCCAGTACCTGTACGCCTGTCATATTTTCTTCCAGAATCTGTATTGCCGTCTTGCCCTGCGCCAGGTCATATTCGGTGTTGCGGGTGATTCCGGCATGCCGCAGGATATTGTCCAGACATACCGTCAGGCTGTTCTTCTGGTCCGTGACACTTTCTTCCTTGATTGCCATGATCTGGTTCCTGCTGACACGATTGCCCTTCAGCCATACCGTAATGCCTCGGTCGTTCGCAACAACCCCGGAGGAATCGTAGGCTTCCTTCACCGCTTTCCCGGGAGCACTGTAAATGCCCTGTACCCCATAAGCATTGTATACATAATATCTGGAAACTTCGCTGACCGCATCCAGTGTCAGTTCTCTTCCGCCCTCAAATACGACCTCCTTCGGATTCAGCACCTTGATAGTCTTGGTATCAATGGTTGTCTTGGTCTGTATCTGCACATATCTCTCATAAATATCAATATCCGCTGTGACTACTTTATTCTGTCCCGGCTCTTCTTCCACATTGTTCATGATCTGGTCATTCAGGATCTCCTGATAGCTGCCGTTCTCAGAACGCTGTATTCTCGACAGGGTGATCTGATTGCCCTCGATGGCGCAATCCACGATGTAGATGCCATCCTGTCCGTATTCCTTCAGATTATCTCCGGAAGAATTGCTGATGCAGACCTTATACATGGGGTAAAAGATCTGTCCGGAATTCTCTGTCCGGATGTCGCTCTCCCTGGCCACGCCGTAGATAATATCTTCTCCCATGAAGCCAAGCGGCCGGATAGCCTCACCGTCCTCCGCCCGGATCACTGTCTGTTCTCCGGTATTCAGATTCCGGACATTCAGCTGGTTGCTGTGGTTGATGTCATCCCCTTCCTGCCATACGATGATCTCATGGTTCTCCGATACCTGAAGGCTGTCATCCTGTCTTATACTTACCAGCTGTTCAGCGCTGCGATTCTCCAGATCCACATCATAGACACCGTTTTCCAGGAAAAAATATACATGTTGCTGTCTGTTCCGGTACAGCAGCTGTTCCATCTCATCCTTCAGCACCGCATAGCTCTTGGAATAAGGGATATAGACTTCTTCCTCGATCGTATTCAGCGAATTGTCATAGCTGATGATCTGAATGCCGGTCTCTCCCTCATGTCTTCCGCGGTTCATGTAACCATACACGGCAAATTTCACATTACCGCCCTCGTCTACATCCAGGATCTTGATGCCATGATTGTCATACAGAGTCCGCCGGTCGGCATTATCTTTATCATAGAAGGAGAAGATCACTGTCAGTCCGTTGGTGGCCGCATTATAGCTGAGTAACTGCCCCATATCGGAGAACACCACGGTATTGCCATCTGCGCTCTCCATCATATCCACATTTTCATCCGTGATTCCCAGAAGGATCTTGTCATTGGCATACATCCGGGTAGTATCCGGGATCTGTGTCATGGTACGCTCATAATCCAGCAGATACATTCTCTCCGAAGTATATCTGACTCTGTAATACTCTTCGACATTGTAGTAGATCTTATTTTTGCCCTCTCCGGTGGATACCACAAAATCCATCAGCAGAGAGGCCACATTCCCACTGATCTGTGTCAGCCGGATGGAAGCCGCGTCCTCCTGGACCGGTTCCAGACTGCCCCAGGTGATCTGCTGAAAGCTGCTGTGAATATTCACTTTATGAAAAGTGCCGTTATCTGTCAGCTTGGAATTCGGTTCCAGATATTTCGTCAGTTCCTTGGCCACTTCCTTGTCGTATAATTTTCCGTGGAAATCTGTCGCAAATTCCAGGATTTCCGAAATATGCACATCATCATTCCATAAAATAGTCGTATAATAATATACCTTCTGTTCCCCTTCCAGTTCCAGGATCAGGGTCAGACTGTATTGTGTATTCGTGTCGATCAGGTCTTTTAGCGTAAGGGAAACGGAAAAGCTTTTCCCATTTGCCTTCCATCCGGTGACTTCACTGTTCTCGATCAGCCGGCTGCCGTCGATGCTGCGAACCTCTGTCGAGATCCCCGTAATTTCTCTTCCGAACGTATTCACGGTGAAATTCGCCTGTCTGCCCTCCCCCAGCAGAGTAATGCAGTCCTTCTGGTAAGCCACATCCATCTCCACGGTATTTCCGTGCAATTCATTGCATGCCACACCGCCGCTTTCCATGGTGATCATAGGCAGAGTGGCCGGAGCCATCTCCATGGTCATATTGTTATGTCCCTGATTCATAATGCTGCCGATGATCAGTGCTGATGCCAGAAATACTACAACACACACGGCAATTCTAATGATCGTTTTCTTCATTCTTGATTCTTCACTCATTCATTATTCAGCAATTTTTCCAGTGTCGGTGCCACATGGAGCAGTTCCTCCACAGTACCGATATCTGCGCTTTTCTTCGGGCGCATACCGTTCTTTTTCACTGCCCGGATCAACAGATTCTTCGGGGTATGTTCCATATCGATGAATTCCAGGATCTGGGTCTCATAGCCCTGTTGTTCCAGCAGATTTGCTCTCAGAGCATCGGTGAGCAGTGCTGCCACGCGCTCCTTGATGATGCCGTATTTTAACACTGGTTTTAAAGGATCACATTTTATCTGCCGGTTCAGTTCATGCTGACAACAGGGAACCGCCAGAATGACTCTGGCCCCCCATTTTACCGCCTTGTCTAACGCATAATCTGTGGCAAGGTCACAGGCATGCAGGGTCACCACCATGTCCGCCACCTCTGTGCCCTCGTAGGTACTGATGTCTCCCCTCTCGAACTTTAATCTGTCATACCCCAGCTTTTCCGCCAGTTCATTGCAGTGTTTTATCACATCGGTCTTCAGATCCAGTCCGGTCACCTGGATATCTCTATGCTGTAATTCATGCAGATAATAGTACATTGCAAAGGTAAGATAGGATTTGCCGCAGCCAAAATCAATAATGCGGATGGTACGGTCTTTCGGCAGTTCATCGATCACATCCTCGATAAATTCCAGATACCGGTTGATCTGACGGAATTTATCAAATCTCGCCCTGGTCACCCGGCCGTCCGGGGTCTGCACGCCCAGTCCTACCAGGAAATCCACCGGTTTTCCTTCCTCTAAAATATAATGCTTGGTACGGTTGTGAGCCAGTGCCTGCAGTTCCTCCTCTTCAGAAGCAGCCGCCCCCTCCGTCCGCGGTGCCTTGCCACTGTTTTTCACCTTCAGTGTCAGCTTGCCCTTTTTGCTGACCAGAGCGGTGGCCTGCAGGGTCTTCGCTGAGAATTCTCCCTGCCGGAACTGCTCCTGTAAGGCGGTGCAGATCCGGTCCGTCAGCTGTTCTGCTGTAAAATTCTCGTGAAACGCCTGAGTTCCTCTGTAAGCAGTCTCCTGGAACAACAGTTCCTCCCGGATCAGCACCGGGCGGATCTTTACCTTCTGGGTCTGTTCTGGATGACGGCTGTTGCTCAGGATGATCTGCTGCAGATCTTTATTCAAAATTTTCTGTAAAAGTATTTTCAGTTCTTCCATGGTTTATCCTGTTTTTCAAATGTTTTGCGCATATTATAGCACGCTTTCCTATAAGAACGCAATCATTCCCCGTCGTCCACCGTGTCTCCTTTTGTAGATCTCATTGCACACCAACACATGGATCAGATCCTTTGATACTTTTTCCGCTTCCTGTTCCAGGATCGTGCTGATCGTATCCGCTATCCGGAACAGACTCAGGCGGTCCGGATATTCATCATAGATCATGCTTCCTTCATAGTCGTATTTGTCCAATATTTCCGCAATTCTGCGCTGACAGCGTCTGACCTCTCCGGGATAGGTCTGCTGCAGATATTCCAGATCATTTAAGATCTCGTTTTCATCCATTCTTCCCGGATAGCCCGGAAGTGTCATAAAAAAAGGCCTTGATACCATATCCAAATGCCTCATGCTTTTTTATAGCATATGCGTAAAAGAAAAAACAGGTGCTGCGAAGCTTATCGCAGCACCTGAATTCTCGCCATTGCTCTCTGCAATGCCGTCTCTGCCCTGGCAATATCCGTCTCCGGCGTCTTGCTGCGCAGTCTCTCTTCCGCACGGTGCAATGCTGCCTCCGCACGGTTTTCATCGATCTCATTCGGCCATTCGATAATCTCTGCCAGAATGGTAACTCCTTCGGGAAGGATCTCGGCGAATCCGGAATGCAATGCTGCTTCCTTCTCTCCGTCCTTCTCCGTAATATGCAGGATACCCGGCTTCACGATCACCGTCAGGGGAATGTGGCCCGGAAGGACACCAATCTGTCCTTCCGTGGTATTGAATTCTACCATATCCACAATTCCCTCATAGAATACTCTTTCCGGGGTTATGATACGAAGTGTGAATTCTTTATCTGCCATATCTGTACTCCCCTCTCATGCTATGCATGAACCTTTGCCAGTACATCATCAATGCTTCCGGCATTCAGGAAGTAGCTCTCCGGAATATCATCATGCTTACCGTCCA
>OGNR01000405.1_pt1 | contig 25109 bp, 43 predicted proteins | sample 1573501 | NCBI WGS metagenome assembly OGNR01 (sample SAMEA2581918, study PRJEB24529) | metagenome | biome: Human gut stool | place: China | collected 2011 | reverse complement strand
TAGGAGACTGTTACTATGCGACCGAAGAAGAACTGTTCGACAGACTGAACGGAACGGCTCTGTTTGACGCTTATTACAGCGGGAAGTTGGATGTTGAACTACAAATAGAAACGATTTAGTATGGCGAAATTGGACGAATATAAACAGGCGATAGTCGACGAATATAAATCAACGAATAGGAACATATTCGTGAGTGCGACTGCGGGAAGTGGGAAGACATTTACCCTGTGCAAGTTAGCGGAGATGACTCCTCCTATAAAGAGTTCAATCTTCTTGGCTTTCAATAAGTCAATAGCTGAGGAACTTGGGCAGAGGCTTCCAAGAACTGTAAAGGCTCAGACACTTCATTCCTGTGCGCTGTCGTCCCTGTGCAAAGCATTCAGCCTGAATTTCAGCCTGAGTGATTCAAAGAATTTCAATCTGGCGAAAGAAAAGATGAAATTCAAAGGGGTTCACCCGAAGCGCATTCCCGGAATAATAATGAAAGTATGTAGGCTCTACGACCTCATGAGATTTAACCTCGTACCAGACGATATAGAGGCAATAATAGCATTGGGGGAGAGGTACGGTGAGGACGCTGACGAAGAGCTCGCTAAGAGAGCAATAGAGCTCCGTATGCTTAACAAAAGGATTGCCGATAATTACTTCCTAAAAGGTGGGGGAGGGAAACTCCCTATGGACTTCACCGATATGTTATATTATGCGACTCAATACGTTCACAAAGAAGATTTCAAACAGTATAATGTCGTTATGCTTGATGAGTGTCAGGATATCAGCCCATTACAGTTTGAGGTCGTGAAGATGTGTAAGACACCACGAGGTCGCCTGATAGCGGTGGGGGATGAAAAGCAATCAATCTATTCATTTATGGGGAGTAATCTTGACTCGTTACAGGCTATCAAGAATGCACCGAACACGGTTACTCTTCCTCTATCAATGACGTACAGGTGTGCGAGAGACATCGTAGATGAAGCCTGTAAAGTGTTCCCCGATGGTATTGTAGCTGCTCCGGGAGCTGAGAAGGGATTTGTTGGCGAGGGAGCGTTCACGGATGCGGAAGAGGGCGACTTCATTCTGTGTCGGAATAATGCACCGTTGGTTGAGGCTTTCATTACACTACTCCGCAAGGGAAAGAAGTGTACAATTCTTGGGAAGGAGTTTGGCGACGAACTTGTATCCCTAATTGATAGCGTTGATGATGTATGGGGACTTGAACAGGTTCTCACCAACATGCAAACGAAATTAGCGAATAAAGGGATAAAGAATCCGATGAAGTGTGAAGCGTATGACAAGCTGGATGAAAAGGTAAACGTCTTGCTCAGTCTGTATGAATATTTTGGTGACTTGGAAACAGTACGTTCACGGATATACGATATCTTCGTAGAGAACGCCAATAGAGGGATTACATTAAGCACAATCCACAAGAGTAAAGGGTTGGAAGCTGATAAGATATTCTTCTTGAAGCCGGAGCTCCTACCGAGTAAATATGCAACCACTGATTTGGCGTTATACGCTGAGAAGTGTTTACAATTTGTTGCCGTAACACGTGCGAGAAAAAGTTTAATATATTGTTAAATAATTTGATTATGGAAGAAGCTAAGAAACAGACTCCAGTCGATTTGTATCTGATGGTTCCACATTCGACATTTGAAGGAGGGAAAGAGACGACTAAGATTTGTCTTTTGAGTTGCAAGAAGATTAAGGCTTTCGCAGGAGTTGTTCCTACGAAAGAAATTCTTGAAACTCATTTCCAGGCGGAACGGGTAAAGATACAGATTGCGAAGGAACAATCCGGAAAGGAGAACACGTATGTTCCCCAACCTTTGTGTCTTGAAGTAAAAAGTAGTATATTTGCGTCTATTGTTGAGGAGGCTCGCGCAAAAGACAGCAAATTGGGGAACCCGTCCGTGCTGGCTTTAACACTTGGTAATTCTATGCCTTGCTGCTTGATAACAGTAAGTAAAGAAGAGCCGGAGAAGGCAGCTCCGAAACCGAAACAAGTTCGTAAAAGGAAAACCAAGAAAATTGAAGAGAAACATGATTGAAAAGGACAGTCGACCAGTGGTTGGAGAGTACGTGTTTTTGAGCAAATACTCCCAGACCCACAACGGAAAAAAGGAAGGATGGCAAGATGCCGTGAACAGAGTAATGGACATGCACTTGAAACGTTATTCAGAGCGAATTAAGCCTGAGGACGAAAAAGAGTTCAGTTCGTTATTCGCACGAGCATACAGCCTGTATGGAGAGCAACGTGTATTGGGAGCGCAACGTGCTCTTCAATATGGTGGTGAATTGATGTTAGAGAAGCACGCTCGCTTCTACAACTGTTCCTCTACCTATGTGGATAGAGTACAGGTATTTGAGGAGATTATGTATCTACTCTTATGCGGAGCTGGCACAGGGTACAGCGTTCAGCACATTCACACCGAACAACTCCCTATTCCCAAAGGATTTGATAATACGAAACAGAGTGAAAAGTTCTTAATCCCTGACACAATCGAAGGATGGGCAGAGGCAGTAGGAAAGCTGATGACCGCTTACTACTATGGTGGTGCGGACATTGAGTTCGACTATTCAGCTATCCGCCCGAAAGGAGCATATATCCGTGGGGGATTCAAGGCTCCTGGACCAGACCCATTGCGTCAAGCGATTGAAAAGGTTCATCACATTGTGAACCGTATCAAGGGACGCAAGTTGAGACCTTTCGAACTTCATTACATCATTTGTATTTGCGCAAATAGCGTCGTTACAGGGGGAGTTCGTCGTTCAGCGATGATAAGTATCTTTGACGTTGACGATGCGGAAATGGCGTCGTGCAAAACCGGAAACTGGATATCAACGATGCCTGAACTGTGCCGGAGTAACAATTCAGCAGCAATCCTACCTGATACTTCGAAGGAGGCTTTCGATGCTATTTATGAAAATACAAAGATGTATGGCGAGCCAGGATTTGTATTTATTGACTCTCCGTGGTTTGTTTATAACCCGTGTGGGGAAGTAGGAATGTATCCCCGTGTTCAGGACGAAAACGGTGAGTGGCACTCAGGTTGGGGATTCTGTAATCTTGCGGAAATTAACGGTGGTAAGGTAAAGACCGAGCAGGACTTCTATGATGCTTGTGAAGCAGCCTCTGTTATCTGTACACTTCAGGCTGGTTATACAAACTTCCGTGTGCTTGAGAAATGGTCTCAAAAGATAGCTGAAAGAGACGCTCTTATCGGGATTGGTATTACAGGTCTTTGCGAGAACCCTGACATTCTGTTCAACGCTGATATTCAGAAACGAGGAGCGGAAATCGTCAAGGAAACAAATCAGAAAGTAGCACGGATGATAGGTATCAATCCGGCAGCACGCTGTACAGTTGTCAAGCCGTCTGGAAACAGTTCACAACTCCTCGGAACCCTGTCAGGAATTACTCCCGGACACTCACGCCATTATATTCGCCACATTCAGGCTGCGGATACTGAACAGGCTGTTCAAGAATGGATGAGGGTAAATCCGGATATGGTTGAGGCAAGTGTATGGGCACCAGACCGTGAAAAGGTTATCGCCTTCCCTGTTACACTTCCGGAAGGAGCGTTGCTGAAACAGAACCTGACAGCGATTGACTTCCTGAAGTTTGTTCTCCTAACCAAACGAAACTGGATTGAGTTCGGGACGAACTTTGACCACCCATCTACAAAAGAGAATCCCCGATTAAGAATGAACGTTTCAAATACCTGTACAGTAAGACCAGAAGAGTGGGATGATGTACGGGAGTTCCTGTGGGAGCATAGAAGTGAGTTCGGGGGAATCAGCTTGTTATCTTCGTTTGGCGATTTGGACTATCCTCAAGCACCGTACACCGAAGTTCTTGATGAAACGGAATTGGCGAAACGCTATGGCGCAGGAGCTATCCTGTCAAGTGGCTTAATCGTAGATGCTCAGGACGTGTTCAAAGACGTGTGGGAAGCCTGTAACGCAGCCACAGGGTTGGCTCCGAACCTGTTAGACATTACGGATAAAGAGATATCTGACTTCGTGGTGAAGAACATTAAGGACGGTCGTTTCCTTGTGGATATTGACGGTGTATGCTTCTCAGACGTGAACTGTGTCATTGACTATCTGAAACGACGGGTTGAGCGTCGAAAAGATTGGGTAAGACGGTTCAATTCATTTGCCGATAAGTATATGGACGGAGACCGTGTGAAGACTTCCTATTGTTTGAAACACGTGAACGCATATCACAAATGGCAGTTGATTTGTCGAATGAAGCCTGTATCGTATGACAATATTGAGTGGGAAGAACCGCTTAAACAGGCAGGAAGTGAAATTGCAACAGCCTGTGCAGGTGGAGCTTGCGAACTCCCTGCCCGTCCCGAAAAGAAATAATTTTGAAATAACGTCCGACTTTCGGATACTGATTCGGGAGCCGGACGTTTTAAAGTAAAAACGATTAAGTATTATAAAGATGAACGTGAGAATTTTATTCAAGAAAGATGCCCAGGAGGCACTGTTTCAAGGGATAGACGAATTGGCTAATGCCGTGTCTTCCACTCTCGGACCGAAAGGTCATTCAGTAATCATTGATAAAGGCTACGGAGTTCCTCACATCACCAAGGACGGTGTAACGGTGGCTCGTGCCTATGATACGGACGACACCATGAAACGCATGGGTGCAACGCTTGTAAAGACGGTTGCGGCAAAGACCTGTGATGAGGCTGGTGACGGTACAACCACAGCAACAATCCTCACTCGTGCGTTGATTAAACACGGTATGGAAGTCCTGCCGAATGTTAAGAACCCCCAACGGTTCAAACAGGGTATGGAAGCAGCCAAGTCTGAAGCCGTGAAATTCATGCAGGTGATGGCGAAGGAAATCGGTGAAGAAGATTTTGACCGTGTTCGTCAGATTGCTACTATCAGTTCTAATGGTGATGAAGAGGTAGGCTGTATTATTACAGAGGCAATCGGTAAAGTCGGAAACGATGGTGTGATTACTGTCGAAGAAAGCAGCAAGGGGAACGAAACGACGGTTGAGGTTACAACCGGATTTCAGTGGGAGAAAGGGTTGGTGAACCCGTACTTCGTAACAGACCCCGAAAGAATTGAAGCCGTTCTGGATAAGCCGTATATTCTCATCTTCGGTCAGAACATCAATTATCCCCAGGAAATCCTTCCTATTATTCAAACAGTTTATTCAGTGAAACGCAGCGTGCTGATAGTCGCTCCTAATGCGTCTAATGACGTCATCAAGTTCCTCGTAACAAACATTCAGCAACAGAATGGGTTGAAAGCCTGTTTCGTGAAAGCTCCCGGATACGGTCAGATTCAGAAAGACCTTATCGAAGACCTTGCTGTTAAGGTAGGTGCAAAGGCTGTGGGGGATGAGTTCGGACGTCCTGTTGATAAGTTAGGCACAGACTGGTTAGGAGAGTGCGACCGTGTGGTCGTTTCAACTAATCGTACAGTCCTCGTTGGGGGAGTAGGTACACCAGAGGACATAAATGTCCGAGTAGAGTCAATCAAACATCTATTAGAGGACACTTCGAACGCTTATGATATTGAAAAGTATCGTGAGCGAATTTCAAAGCTGACAGGTGGTGCTGCTGTCGTATATGTAGGTGCGGACAGCGAAGTAGAGATGAAGGAACGGAAAGACCGTGTGGACGACGCTATTGCCGCAACACGGGCAGCGTTGGAAGAGGGATATGTTCCTGGCGGTGGTACTGTACAGCTACGAGCAGCCGAACATCTGAGAACTGATGAGGCGGTTGAAAACGAGCACCCTGACTTCCTAATTGGCTGGAATGTCGTAATGGAAGCATTGCTGGCTCCGTTCTATCAACTTTGTGAAAATGCTGGTGTAAATGCCGTCAAAATGGAAGTTGAACTTCTTAACCAATCAACCGCTTGGTGGATGGGTTATAATCCTGTATCTGAGAAAATTGAAGATATGTTTGAAGCTGGTATCATTGACCCAGCCAAAGTATCACGTGTGTCTCTTGAAAATTCAGTGTCGGTTGCTATTCAGTTCCTGAATACTTCCTGCGCTATGTCCGCAAACGATGAACCAAATAATAAATAAATGCTATGAGTCAGAAGCAAATCCGAAGAGGGGATATTGTCCGCATCCGCCATAATAACAGCGGTCATCAATTTAAAGAGAACACGTTGGGAGTCGTTCTCGAGGTTTACCCTAAAAGAGTAGAATATCCCGACAGGTTCAAAGTGGCAACCCGCACGGAGTGGTGGTACGTTGATATAAAAGACATCACGTTATTCTCCCGTAACAAGAACGAGGATGACGATTATTAATCATAAATAAGAGACGATTATGTTTTTTGAAGTAAGAACAAAACGGTTGACCGTCACCGAACGCAATGCGTATAAGACCGTCAAGGAATTGTGGCTGTTTGAGGTTGAAACTTATACCGAAGCCGAAGCCAGAGTGACTGAGTTCATGAACAAACAATTCAAGGGAGAGGACTTCTCAATTCCTAAGATTCAACCGTCAAAGATACAGCGTGTTGAAAAGACAGAAGGATGTGACCCTGAAGACCCGTTCTACAAAGTTAAGATTGAACTCTTGAGCGAGAATGACAAGGGTAAAGTCGTGAAAGAACCGTTCTTCATCTTGGTTCGTGCTGAAAGTCCTGAAGCAGCGATTACCGTTGCGGATGAGGTAGGTGATGAGGAGTCTCCGAGTCATGAAGTTGTTAAGACCGAAAAGACAAAGTTTACTGGCGTGGTTGTAATGGAGAAGAAGCCGAAAACGGCTGTCGCCAAGAAACCTGCTGAGGCAGCTCCTAAGAAGGAAGCCGATAAACCAAAGGAAGAAGCGAAAGCTCCAGCCAAAGGAAAGAAGAAGTAACAATAAGTTGAACAGGAGTGGCTGGCGTAAAGAACCAGCCACTTTCATATACAGGAATCATGGCAGAAAAGAAGAAACCCGTTCCGAAGCGACTTATCACAGAACAGGACATAGAGCGTATCATGAGGACGGCTCCTGATTACATCAACGAGTCGACTGATGAAGTGAAAGACCTGTACGTTGCTGCCGAGTGGGCAAAGGAAGAGCGAGACCTTTCTCCTAAACGATATTTCGACCTCGTTCTTAACGAGGGTACAGATGAGGAGAAGATAATCAATATAGACTTCCAACAGACGGTGAATGTGGGGGCAGTAGTGAAGACACACGGTGGTGACATTACGGCTGTGCGTTCAGCTAATGCAAAGCGTCTTCAGTATCTTCAATTAGACCGTGCCTACAATCGTGCTGTTCTGGAGCTGAATAAGGCTATGGGAGTTCGTTCCCGGAAGCCTCGTAACATTGTAGATTATACAGGAACCATCATGGAGCTGTTCGGGAAGTTTTACACCGTAACAGATGTCTCGAAAGTGATGGCGAAGGAATACAAGATTAAGGTTCCTGAGGATGAACTGAAGAAGTTCTATGTAGAGAACCGAGACTTGATTACCCGTCGTCGAGCCGAGTACGTGTTACAGAACAAAGACTTCAGAATAGCAACCGAAACAGGTCGTTTGGAAGTGCTGAACCAAATGCTCGTAGAGGTTGAGATAAAGAATAGAGCAGCAGGGGGGAGCAACGTCGATTACTGTAACCTTATACTCCGTATCATTGAACAGGCTCGAAAAGAGGTCAAGGGGAACGAAATAAAGATGACCGTTGATGGTCGTATTGACATCAACGCTACTCTTCACGCTGAGACGAACATCATGTCAGTGATGAAACAGATGTCAATCAATGCGTTGGTAGTTGGCTTGACGGCTGCAAAAGCAGGGTTGAACCCGACTGTATTGATAGCCCAGTTGGCTTCGAGTTGGTATTCGAAATTCAATGGATTCAACGGTAACTTGATGGACGGTGAACAGGTTCAGCTCCCGTCAGCACTTATCAAGCAGTACGACTGGGATAAGATAGAACGAGCCTCTAAACAGTTCGTGACCGAGTTTACTCCTATCACGGAAATCTTAGATGAGGAGGATGATAAGGCTCAAGAACAGGCAGAGGGCAACCGTACATCAATGCTGATGAGGCTTAAATCAATGAAGGCAGCAAAGGCACAGGAAGACGCCAAGGCGAACGCTTTCACTCCTGATGATACAAGTGTTGAGGAACTCAAGGATAATGGCGTTATACTCGCACCAGAGCCTGTGGAAGAGGATGAACCGAAAGGGGAGTTCGAAATTGACTATAACCTTAACAAGCATTACAAGCAAAAGAAAGGTATGAGAGTCAAGGGAGCCATAGGTGAGTCTATTGCTCGTCATAAGGCTCAAAAAGAAGAGGGTGAGGTAAATATAAACAAAGCTGAGGCAGAAGCCGCAGCGAGACGCGAAAGACGGAAAGCACGTCGCGAGGCAAAGAAGAAAGGAAACAAGGATGAATGATAACGATTATTTCTTCGTAGACCGTTCCGCTGAGCATAAGGCAAGGCGAGAGCGGTTGGCTCAAAAGAAAGTTGAGTCATGGAAACGTATTTGTGAGTCAGCAAGGAAATCACATTCAAAAATCAATAAGGAATGAAAATAGTTTATAACACATGGTTCCCGTTCGGGAATTATCATACGTTGAACTTCTTCGGAATACTGTTTACCAAGCGTAAACAGTTACCGGAGTCAACAATCACGCACGAGTCGATACACACGGCTCAAATGAAGGAGATGCTCTGGCTGTTCTTCTACCTGTGGTATGGGGTTGAGTACCTACTCGTCAGGTTGTTCCACAAGAAACAGAACTGTGCATATCACGATATCAGTCTTGAGGAAGAGGCTCACAATAATGATGAGAACCCTGACTATCTCAAGACTCGTAAGCATTATGCGTGGTGGAAATACATAAGGCTTCGAAGCAATCATAAATAAATTTCGTTTAACAATTTAATTTCAAAGATTATGCAAAAAGACTTTTTGACAATCACCCCAGACTCTGGGGGGGGGGTCACAGGAAGTGACCGTTGCGGTTCCCGCAAACACTGGTAATGCTCGTTCTTCTACGATAACCATTCAGGGGGGGAGGTATCACTCGAACCATTAATGTAGCTCAAAGCGCAGGAAGAAGATATGTGACTGAGTTGCAATATAATTTTGACAGCTTCGCTGGGACAAGTAAAGGGTGGATAACTCCTTCTGGGACTATTGAGGCAAATTTCGCAGCCTCATTCGTCACACCAGAATTTCGTTTGCGAAAAGCTGTTTATGAAGGAGATACTCTGATATCAGAAGATTTCAGCAAAGAAGGAAATACACGGGTGACAGTTACTCCTACGAATACTTCGTATTATGATGTCACTAATACCAGCCAATATGGGACTCGGGTTCAGTTTGCAAAGAAATCTGGAGCACCGTCTTCAGTTTCTTGTTATTACGATATAAAGGTTGAATATATGGGAGCAGGTGGTTCCGCAACTGGAACTTTTCATTTGTATAATTAAAAAGAAAGGGGAGCTGATGAGGCTCCCCTGTTTTGTAGGTTGTAAGCGGTTACTCTCCCTCGGGAGTAACATTGTAGGAACGATTCATCCACGCTTCCTTTTCCATGCTTTCAATCATGTCCTCGAGGAAGTTCAGAGTGGCGAGGTCGTTCTGAGGGATTTGTTTGTGAATGTCACGAATAGAACGTATCATCCTATCCCAATCATCACGAATGATTTTCCACATATCAATCGCCTGAGGAACTCTTTCATCCATCTTAAACTCCTGAATGTGGTTGTTCTGTAACATAGCTTCCATAGAACCCAACGGACGTTTACCGAGCGCACGGATACGTTCAGCAACATCATCAACCCGTTCAATTTCAGCTTCATAAAGTTTCAGCATTCCTTCGTGATAGGAACCAAATGAGTTTCCTACGACGTTCCAGTGAAACTGCCATGTCTTCAGCAACAGCGTGAAGTGGTCAGCAAGTAAACCATTCAGCAAGAGGGCACTACGTTCGAGTTCCTCTTCAGTTAAACCAGTCTTAATCATTTTCCTTTAATATTAAAGAGTTTATAAACAGTTATATAACGAGTACAAAGGTACAAAGAATAAATTCTTCAGGAAAATCTAAGAATATTCCGGATAAATCATTTGATATATCAAAAGAATGACTAACTTTGTTGCGTCAAACAATAAATCAACGGAATAATATGAAGACTTTAATAGAATTAAAACAGGCTGCTGAGAGTAAAGGTTTACGGTTCGAAGTAAACAAGTGGGACCCGACTATCAGACGTTGGGAAACCGATAAAGTTCCTAATCCTGACTTCATGAAAATAGAGATTGGTATTGAGTACCGTCCTAACATCTGGGCATGGTTTGACGGGTTCTGTAAGGAAGATGTCAAGGATGATGATTTAACCCTGTTCTTTCGAGAAACGTATAATTGCGTATGCGGTCGTCAGAATAAGACCTGGAAGAGAGGCTTTAAAGTTGAGCGACAACTGTTTGGAAATGATAACTGATAACCAGAGGGAGTTCACGCTCCCTCACAAATAATTTCGTAGATATGAAAGATGAACCAAGAAACAGAAGTGTGTGGGAACGTATGAAGATGGCGTTTCGTCTATTGTTTAGTGTTAAAGCGTTGGAGCCTGTTTACAAGGAAGGCTGGGAAGATGGTCGTAGAGGACTCTATGACGATTATAAGGTCATGAAGGAAACCATTGAACCATTCATGAAAAAGGTTCATGACAAGGCTTGGCATGGGGATAGTGCTATCGTTATTCCAGGAATGGTACCAACGGAACTGTATCGTATGTCGTTCATTCCTGCTGAAGATTTGCTCGGACCAGCCGTAATAGTTGGAAACAGTACGTGTCCGCCTGAAAGAATTGAGATGAGGTATCACACGTTCCGCCAGGATACAATTCAGAAAGCGTTCCAAGCGGACAGCCGTTTCTCCTCGGATATTCGTGCTGGATATAATGAAGCCTCTAAATGTCTTGCGAGGTTCCTACTTGAAAATGGGTTCGTGAAACATCAGGTTATCGCCAACGGAACGTCTTCATACCCTACATTCGTATTCTTCACGAATGTGATGAAACAGGTGTAATCACGTTATAATAGTGCGGTAAATCTGCCGTTGGATTGCACTTAAATATTGCGAGGTTGAGCCGGACTGGGAAGTTCGGCTCAATTTATTTTGAAGAATTCCCGAGGAAACTCTTTGATATCTCAATCCGAACCACTACATTTGTACAGTCAAATCAATAAAACAATGTAATATGGAATTCAAAGAACAATCCGTCCCGACTGGTATCTTGCTTAAGATACGCAAATTACAGGCTCTTGCCGAAAGAGGAGTAGGTGGTGAAGCCACGAACGCAAAAATCCTATTGTCTGCCTTGTGCGAGAAATACGGTATCGATGAGTCAAAACTTGATGAAGAAGAGAAACAGTGGTACGAGTTCGAAATGAGAGCATCGGTTCAGAAACTGTTCTTACAGTTGTACGTCAGTATATATGGAACGACTGAACGCTATCTCCAGGAAGTTGAACTGTGGAAGAGAGGTCGTAAGAAGATAGTGAAATGTAAGTTCACCCGTGCTGAATATATTGAGTTCAGTCAGATGTGGGAGTGGCACAGAAAGAACTATCTGGCTGAACGTAAACGCATGAGGGAACTGTTCCAGATAGCCTACTACGATAAATTCAAGATGTATGCTTCAGAGACCTGTGATGAGTTCGAGGCTCAACGCAAAAAGAAAGACAACGACCTCACGTTCGAGGATATATTAGCGATTAACATGATGGCAGCAGCCTGTAAGAACAAATCCTTCTACAAACAAATTGGAGAGGCAAATGACGACGAAGACGACGAGTAAAGAATTTCCCCGAAATAAATCGGGGATTTCTTTGATATGTCAATCTAAATATATACATTTACACCCGTTAAATCAAATATAAGAAATCATGAGACCTAAATTATCATCAAAAGAGAAGGACTTCTTTTTGGTTCAAAGAGCCTTATGTGGCGACCAGGAAGCCTATTCAGCAATCTTCAAGAAATACAGAATTATCTTGACTATTCAGATATCTGACATCGTAAACGATAGCGACCTCACAGCCGACATCGTAATGGAAACCTTTGAAAAGGCTTTTCAGCGGTTAAAGAACTTCCAGCCGGACTATCAACTGAGTGCTTGGTTAGTACGTATCGGAAGGAACTGTGCGATAGATTACTGTCGTAAGCGTAACAGAGTGAACATCGTTAGCATCGATGAAGGGTTCGACGATACCGAGGATGAACGACCTACGTTACAAGTAATAGATGACAGCCGTACACCGGAAGAAGCAATGTCGTTCAAACAGCGTTTGGAATTCGTTAGGACAGTCATGAATGAAATGCCTGAAGTATCACGACGGGTGTTACAGATGAAGTTCTTTGATGACTTCTCCTACGAAGAAATAGCCGATGAGCTGGACTTCACCGTACAGCAGGTCAAGAACGCTATGCACAAGGCAAAAAAGGATTTAATTGAGCTGGTTGCCTTGCGTGCGTACGAAGATATTGAGAAACATTAAATATAAGGAAATCATGAGAAAAAGATTTAAAGCGAAAGTGAGTGGAGTGTTTGATATCGTACAGCTATCAGACGCCACGTTCAGCGAAGTTCGTGACAAGCTGAAGGATAACAACTATCAGATAGACCAACAGTTCACGAGTCGTGACGAGTGTTACATAGAAGCCTATGGCGATAACGGTATGCGTTGCGTCAATCGTGGGGACATGGTGTTCACTGACGAGGAAGGAGAGTTATTTATCATGAGTGAGAAACGATTCAATTCAACGTATGAAGAAGTGGAAGAAGATTCAAAAATCCCTAATCAAGAAGTGGAACAATAAGCTCTGCGAATGGTTTGGGCATAAGCCTGTAACAGTTATTGAAGAGCGTTGGCGTGGCAAACAGAATATTTTGAGCCGTAAAGGTGGAAAGCCACGCAAGGGTGGGCACTACGTTACGGGATATTATGAAAAGTGCGCGAGATGTGGTAAGAAATTGAGTAATTTTGAAAGATGCTGGTAATATGTTAAAGATGAAGTTCTGGTTCGAAGGGAACCAATTGCAGCCTGACTGCAACATTCATGGCGGTTGTAAAATAGGCAGTTCAACCTGTCATGCATGTCCCCACTGTGTAAAGGTAAACAGCAAAGACCAGGAAGTTCTGTGTCTTGGCGATGGCTCAGAGTATAAAGAAGTCAAGTTGGAAGAGTTGAGGGTTGGCGACAGGTTCAAGACAGTGAAGAACGTGTATGGGACTCTCTATACTGTCAGGGAAATCAAGAACGGGAAGATATTAGTCGATAGCGACGTTACGTCAATGTCAGTAATAAAGAACTTCGATAAGGTGTTCTTGCTTCCTATAAGCGAATAACAGTAACAATCTGAATGAGGTGTCAGCACGGGTGGTAAAAGTTTGTTAGAACGACCGTATGACGCCTCATTTAAAAGATAGAAAGGAAAGACGATTATGATTTACAAAGATTCAGCCGGAAAAGAAATTCACGAGGGCGATAGCCTGATGGATTTGACCCCAGGATTCGTTGGGGAAATCTCGGAAGTGTTTCTTGATGAGGACGAGGGCGAGTTGGCTGTCAATCAAGACGGCACGACCATTTACCTGTACGAAATAGATACAGAGGTGAGCAGCCTGATTGTCAATGAAGAAACGATGAACATCAATAAGGAAGAAACAGGTGGTGAAGAGAAGTGTGCAGTGATAGACACATCTGTTGGGGTTGAGCTTGAGAACCTGTACCGTTATCAGGGAACACGTGAGGAGTGTCTTGCGTATATTCAGGAACATTCAAATGAACCTAATCTGGGAATAATACCATGATACACTTCGCTCAGAATAAAGACATCATCATCGGTGTGGACTTTGGTTACGGTAACGACATTGCGGTGAAGACCACAGCAAAGGTTCACGAGGATGGTAGGCTTGAAATACTCAAGTCAGAACGGATAGGAAGAACCCGTGATATCTCAAAAGAAAACAGGGATAGAATAATCCAGGAACTTAAAGACTTCAAATATGAAAGTAATGAAGATTGGGAAGAAGCTAATCATCAAGAAAATCTAAAATATTAAGCATATGGTAGAAACTTATTTATGCGTAGATAAGGATGGTACTGAAAAGATAACAAATTCAATACCTATGAGAAGACAATTCAGAGGCAAAAGAATATTGTCTGTAATGTGGGGGATGTGTACTGGAACCTACTCTAAAAATAACTGGAATAAGTGGTGTAACGGATGGTCAACTGATGAGAAAGATTTCCTCCCATTTATTGGAGTAATTGTTCCAAAGGGAACCATCGAAAAGATTATAGGACATAAAATTTCATGGGAAGATGAACCTTTTAAATTATAAACATATGTCAGAAGCAACAGATAAACAAAAACAGATTTAAGGATTGGATGGTATTATGATTTGGATGATTATTATATTGTGCACACTACTGACAGTGGTGATAGTGATGTCAGTGTTGGGATACACGTTGCTGAGCCAGCGGTTCAATTACGTGTTCAACAATCATGAGATATTATACTTGAAGATGTTGGAGACGGAAATCGTGACTGTCAGTATGTATCTCAAGATGCTCGAGACGGCTTATCATGAGGCTGTCAGGAATGAACAGTATGAGGTGGCTGGTGTGATTAATGATACGCTCAAGCACAATTCAAGAACATTGAAGGAATTGCGAGAGGAGTGTGATGTGATACAGAGGAAGAGACAGTCGCCTCGATAGATTCAATGAACGGTTGTCGATAATCGACTTCGGGTTCTGGACAAATGTCAGAGGGATGTGATGAGTCAGTGGTGATGGCTTGTTACATCCCTCTGGACGTCTCGTACAGGGACGTCCACATAATCAATGGTATAACTCTGAGCCTCAATATGGTTAGCTCCTAATAGAGTAGTAAAGGAATAGGAATCAGGTTGGTGATGTTTTGTACCTACCAAAATAGAAAGTAGGGGTGATAATCACTGGTGGGTTAGGAATACATATATAGGCTATACAGGTATATGGTCAGGGGGTATGGGTGTGAGGTAGGATATGCGGAGTGTTACGGCTGGTTACAATGGTGGGGAGGTATGGGTTTGGAGGTGGGTGGATAGAGGTTCAGGGTATTTCGAATCCGGACTGCAACACTCTCCGACGCAGCAAATCCCCCGGACTCAACCCGTGAAGCCTGTCGACGATGACTGTTCCTACTCCACACCCAGGACTCCGTGGGCTGTCATTTGGGACGATATCGTATGCCTCACTATCCGTTATCACGAGACTGACATGCTGGCGTCGAAAACAGTCTGTAAATCACCCTAAAAACCTCTCCACCAAGACCCGGATATTTGGTTGCATCTACTCCGGGAAATTCGGTACAGAAGTAACAGCGTCCGTCAGGGGGAGTTGTCATCACCCTAACATGGTCACCCCACAGCGAGTTATGGGCGAAATGACTGTCTCGAAATGTTAAATCCCTGAGAAAATCTGAAGAAAGTTTGAGAAACTCTTTACGGATTCATCAGAATCCACTACCTTTGTATCATCAAAGTAAATCAAATGTCAAATTATAAACTAAAAAACATACGGTCATGAAACTAAAAAATGAATTAAAGGAAATGGAGCAAAGATTTTCCAAATTAGATATTAATGATTTAAATACTTTGCTGAAGCAGCTAAAAGAAAGTAAGCAATACAATTGCCTTGAAACCCGCTTTATTTGGATATTGGTACATTACTGCTATACATCATCAGAGCTTATACAATTTTACGATAAGTACGACGCCACCGATAAACATATAGATACATTGGCAAAAAGGGCATTTAAAAACGTTTATCCACATTTTAAATTTGATTAAACTTAAAAGATGTGAAAACGGCTCAAGATTTTAACAGTAACTTCGAACAGTACAATGCTCAAATCGAAAAAGAGATAGCAAACCTTAATCGTATGCGTGACGAACTTCAAGCCAACGGTGCTGTCGCCCAACAAATCATCAACGACTTGGAACCTGTCTTGGCAAAGTTACACCTGACAATTGGTGAGTTCACAATGAGCCGTCCTGATAAGGAGAAAGCCTCTAATCGTGGAACTCTTAATCTGACACTTCCGTCTGACGGAAAGTTCAAGTTCATCAAGTTCACTGGATACACTTCACGTGGTGCTGGAAAGAACGAAAACCGCTTGTGCGAAAAGGCTGAAAAGATTAGTGAGGCTGTCATGGCTGCTCTTCTGACCCCTGTAAATGAACTCCGCTGTTCAGTCAATCAATACAGCCTCGAGAGCCGTGACGATAAGGAAACAGGTCGTGTGCTTATGTCGATTTCCTATAACTTCTGATAAAATCGAAGAAATCTTCAAGAAAGTTCCTGATGTTTCATTGCTGATTCATCAGGAATGACTATATTTGTATCAGTCAAATCAATAACAAGTAAAGTCATGAAAACAGTACAAGACATTCAGAAAGAAGTATTAGCAACGGCTCAGGTAACATTGGACGAACTGAGAACCTCTATCGAAAAGTTCTGGGAACAAGGTTGGGAACGTTACCAAGAGGCTCTGAGCCTGTATAAATCATCAGAGTGGTACATCACTAACCACGAAAGACGAGTTAAGGACTACGAAAGCACCAAGCGTCTTTATACGATGATAGCTGGGGGCACGACTCCTAACTGTGTGGGTGAACTACCTGATGAGGCAAAGAAAGCTGACGCTCGCGAAAGACTCAAACGCAATGAAGAACGTTACTCGGTATCATTGAAATCAGTAGAGGAACAGGCTCTTCGTCGCCAGTATTACAGCCTGTGCGGGTACACTCATGAGGATGAGATAGTATGGGACAGAACCAAACTGACCTCCTATCGTAACCACCCGTCAATCAAAAAGAACGAGGAACTTCAGAAGTCAGGAATCCTGAACCTGTTCTTCTACTGCAAGACACGTGAGGAGTTCGAGGCAAAGCGTGAGTCAGAGGTACAGTTCATCATCGCTGCCGCCACCGCTAAACTCAAAGGACAGGTTGAAAAGAAGCTCGCTCCTATAAAGGATGAGATACAATCGTTCGACCTTATCTCTTTTCACGGTCAGCAGGGAAACTACGTGGGCGAGTGGGTAGTAATTACACCCAACAGCCGTTATCTCTTTAAAACGAGCTGTATCTTGGCTGGTGGTTATAACATACAATGCCTTCACGCTCGTTACATAGCTCATCTCAAACAGTTAAAGAAATAAATCTTGAGGATTCCCCGGAAAATTCCGGGGATTTTCATTGATATGTCAAATGAATCCAGTATATTTGTAGCGTCAAATTAAATCAAGGAGGACAAAATCATGTTACAGAAAGGTTCATCAGAATACAAACAGGCTCAGTCAATAGCCAATGAGATTAAGAGTTTAGCGGATACAGACCGTTGGAATAACAACTCCTATTTCGACATCGCATTCAATGCCCTCGGACAGTTCATCAGTAAAGTACAGGCGACGGACGGCTTCGCTGCTAAGATAGCTGAAACAGTCGACAAGACGATGAACCCTACGGAAAGAAAGTTGCGTTCATCAGTGACAAGCAATCATGGATATTGGATGTTGCAGCCGTTGAAAACAATATAACACTATAAAATCATCATGAGAAAGCAAGGTATCAAACGCAAGGACTATGGGTGCTGTCCTGGTCATGACAAGTTCCCTCGGGAGACATACGGCTCACGTCCTTCACTAAAAGCAAAAAGACGCACTGACCGTCTCGCTAACAAGCGTGCGAGAGCGTGGGAAAGAGTAAACATCATGAACGAATTAAAGGAGGCAATATAATGGAAAGAATAATTTGGACAGTATTTGAGTTCTTCTGGGGACGCTTCGGAAGAAAGAATTTAGTAAAGAAGTACAGGGTATGGTGGCAGCGGTTCTGGATAGCCGTATTCGTATTCCTAATCCTGTGGGGAATGAAGATATTCTTTGAGTGGTGGGACGGTGTGGTTCGTTTCCTGAACTATGTGATATGGGGATAATTAATTAAAATTAAGATAATATGGAAATAAAAGAATGTAAAACGTGTCACGCAATTAAGCCTATCAATGAATTCCACAAGCATCCCCAGTATGCGGATGGGCATGACTCTACCTGTAGAGCGTGCAGAAATGAACAGCGTAAACAGAGAATGAAAAATCAAAAGAACGAACAGTCAGTGAATCGTCCCCTGAAGATGCACCCTGTTTATTCGAATCCTGAGTTGGCAAAGTTTACTCCCCGACAACTTATGGATGAACTCAAAGCAAGAGGATATAGTGGGGAACTTCATATTACTCAAAAGATTAAGCTATGAGAACCCTAACAGTAAGAAAGGTCGGTGAGACCGAAAAGGCTGTTCAATACTGTGTGACGTTTTGGATAGTCGAACATCCCGGACACCCTGTATGCGGTGACGGGAAGGAGTTCTTCTTTAACAGGTGGCTCCCGAAACGAGTAGTTACTCCTATCGATGATACTCATATAGGTATCCCGAAGAAGTTCCTCGAGGAGGCGCTGAAGATACTCGCTGACAAGCACCCGTTCCAGGAAGTGAGATATAATGCCCAGTTTTATCCGGAGCGGTTCAAATGGAGTGTAGAGACGATTTCAGAAAAATCTTGAAAATTTTTGAAGAATTTCCGGATAAACTCTTTGCTGATTCAATTGAAACCACTACATTTGTAACATCAAAATCAATAATAAGTCAAATCTTTAAAACAATTAGTCATGACAACAAATGTAATTAACACCGCTTCTGAGAATGTAACTTCTTTCGTAATCAACGAAGATATGTTGAATGAAAAGAAAGCTATCAAGTACATCAGCAAACCTAACATGGTCGCTGCTATCAATGAAATCTGTGCTGCTATCAAGGGATTGAACAGTAAGTTCACTCCTCAGGAATACACCGAAGCCAACAGCAAGAAAGAACTCTTCGACGCTTATGGTCGCTTCTACATTATCTATACTGACCTCAAGGACATCGAGGTTGAGGCTCGTCACCGTGCTGAAGAAAAGGCTGAACGTGAGGAACGTGCTCGTCAGGCTGAAATCGCTAAGAATACAAAAGAACTTATCAAGCCAGCTCAGCCTGTAAAGAGCGAAGAGGAGCTCAAAGAAGCCTCTAAAGCCAATAAGAAGGCAAAGGCTGACAAGGCTCCGAAAGCTGAAAAGAAAGCCTCTGTAGAGGGCGAAAAGAAGTCTACTCCTCGTATCGGTGACGCTAACGAACGTCTGACTAAATACTCTGAGGAACTGGCTGAGAAAGAAGCTCTGGTTGCTAATGCTGAGGAGTTCGCTAAACTGTCAAAGGAAGACGCAAAGGCTATCAAACATCGTATCGCCTCTCTGAAACGTAAAATCGAAAGAGCTAACAAGGCTCTTGGAACTAAATAAGCTGCTCATCATGAAAACAGTGCTGACAGTCGTAGTGCTCCTAATCCTCGGGGCACTACGTTTATTCGAATATAGACATCGAGACTATTAATCCATAAATCAGAACATCATGAGTAAATTATTAGGCACAGAAGACGGTTACGAAATTCACTTGGGACAGAAGAACCCATCCTGTTACCCGTGTTGCTGGGAAGGGTCTGTCTCTGCTTGTCGCAGCGACCTTTGTATGAAGTATCGAGACAAGTATATCAGAGAGAATGGAAAACTCCCGCAGGGAGAAAGTATTTATCTTAGACAGGCGAAGAAGTAATGGAAGATGATTCCCTATATGGTAAGAACCGTAAAGGCAAGGTTGCGCTCTGTGAAACCTGTGCTTATGACGGTTACTGTCGAGACAAGATACGATATTATAGATGTAGAAACTTTATTAAAATCAAAGATGATTATGGAAAAGAAACTGAAAGTAAACGAGTGCGGTAAAGAGTTCATCGATGAACTGAGAGACGACTATCCCAGCCTGAAACCGTACTACGATGAGGTCGCTGACAAGGTAGGCTGCTCCTATGAGGAAATGGTGACATTAGAAGTTCACCCCGACTGGGTTGAAGAAGACGAAGAGGGTTGGGATATCCGTTCCTTCTTCCCGAAGGGAACCAATCTCGAAATCACTGAACTGTATCCTGACTATGGGACAGGGGACTTCAGTATTGGTCTCGTGTGCGAAGTCAAATACGAGGGGAAGACCTTTATCGCTGAGACGAATGCTTCTCCTTATATTCTGTATGCTAATCCTCAAAATATTCAGTAACCATGACAAGAATGAAAGGAATGTTGCTGATGACCGCTCTGATGATGGCGGCAGCACAATCAAATGACCCATTCAGAACTCCTCGACGCAATACAGGGGTTCGACGTAATGACAACCAACGGAAGCCGAAACCCGTTGTTCGTGAGTTGAGGGAATTCACTGTAAAAGGTCATACGATTATGGCTTACTCCCGCAAGGACGCTATTACACGGCTGAAACTTCAGAAGAAAATCTAAGGTAGGATGAAGACGAAATGGTATGAATATACGTGTGATGTCTGTGGTGCGGTTACTCACACTCGAGGAGCTTCTAATGCTGAGATTAGACGTTACGGTTGGATAGTATCAGGCGGAAAACACTACTGCTCAAAATAATGTTACAATGAAGACAAAAGAACAAATAGAAGCGCACAGAAGAACCTGTGAGCATTTTAATACTACTCTCCTCGGAGATGGTAGAACGTGTTGCACAGCCGATTTGCGTGCTTTACCTACGTGGCAAGACCCTTGTGGTGATGGGACGGTGTACCCATGTGAGAACGATTGTCCGTTTATGAAACAGTTTATAAATGAAGATAAAGATGAAGACATTGAAACCAATCATTCAGACGGAAGAGCCTGATAAGTATGGGCGAACCGTGAAAGTAGGAATCACCGACGGAACGACGGCATCGTTCTTTCAGGTGATGTCAGTTGGTGAAGTAAGAGAACTCCGTGATGAGTTGACGAAGTTCCTAAATCATTCCGGAGCCGAAACCCCTGTGTTCGACTTCAAGAGTTTCGAGGAAATGCGTGACAGGGTAAAGGTCGGAGATACTGTTAGAGTACGCTTCGAAGAGTTTGGTATGCCTGACAAACACGTTGTCGGACGGATGGTACTTCCTAAGAGAGCCTATCGTGTGATAAAGATAGACGAAAGACGAGGTCAGCACTTGTCAGGGAAGGACTTGGAAGAGGGAAAGGTTAGAAAGTTTCACATTGAACAAATCATTGAAGTCCTATGAAAGTGAATAAAGCCATGCTGATGATACGGTTGATTAACCGTATCACGGCTGAAAGGGGTTACTGGAGAGCCAAGATTGAGGCTCTTCACGAGAACAGAATGTTCATCAGGAATGAACGGTACGAGCGTCGTAAGCATAAAATCACCCGTATAAGCCGACCCCAGTAGCCTGTTTTGGAAAAATTTTGACGAATTTATCGGGAAACTCTTTGGAATGTCAAATAATGCCACTATATTTGTTCCGTCAAACAATTTAAATCATTTGGTTATGGGACATAAACGAGTTTTCAACATCATTACAAGTCAGTGCATAAACGGTCAGTGGGGAATTGCTGATATAGCGTTCTCAATCACCTCTAAACAAAAGGCACAAGGGCAAATGGATACTATCCGCCTACTCACTGAAAGAGGCGAATGGTTCATGGGCGAAGAGCGTCACTACATTATAAAGTCTGACGACATCAATCCTCTCGATGGTCAGCCTCGCTTCCTACGGGATATCATGATACAGTGCGTTGAGACAGGTGTTCTCATCCTCTACAGAATGATAGAGTCTCCACTGAATAGTATGTACATTTCAAAATAATCCCGATATGGAAATCAATCAGAATAATAAGCCAGTAACCGTTACGTTCAGTGACGGCACTGTCAAACAAGTAATCTACGACTCAATAGAGTTTCTTGAGGGAGGGAATGTATCCCTTCGCGGACACTTATCAGACCTTCCTACTGAAACGGTCGTAGAGACGCCAAAAGAGGCTCCTATCACCCCACAACTTCCACCCGAAAGACCTTATATGCGCAGGTACACGTTCCGGAGCGGTCTTGTGCGCTTCCTACACGAAGGACGTATCCGTACTGCTGCCGTCACTCACTGTACGGATAAGGCTTGGCGAGTGATGAATAAAGAGTTGGGAGTAGCGTGGTTGCCGAAGAATGTCATCAGGTGGAGTGAAATCGCTCAGCAGTTCTGTGTCATCGATGAGACGTATGAGTTGGACTTCACGTTTGATGTCAAACAGGGTATGGATGAATATCCGTCCTTATTCGACCCTGAGGATTTAGTTGTAAAGGAACTCGATTAATAGAAAGGAAAATTGATTATGATGGTGAATATGAACGGTCTGTCTAACCAGACTTGGCGAAACTTTGTGAAGTCATTGGAAGAGTTCGACCAGCCTGTTAAGTCAGCTGGCGACTATATCCTGAAGTTACAGGAAGTCTTCACCCCTGGGCACACTCGTCAGATACACGTACTTCCGAGACTCGGACAGGGTTCACTCGGGGAGGCTCAACGATATCTGAACGTCTCTGATGAATACTGTTGGGAAATAATCGTTTCGGACGACAGCCGTTTCGGTCGCCATGTAGCTGTATGCTCTTATTTTACTGAGCCAGCGTTCGAAGTGTTCAGCCGGACACTTGGTTGGAGTGATGAACACAAAGAACAGTATAGACGCTCGACTGACTTCGAGAAGGAGAAGAAACTTCAGCAGCAGTTTGCCTACGTTGTTCTTGAAACAATCTGGGGAGTAAAAGGTCAAAACATTCAGAGATTATGATAGGTCAAGAAGTGTACATTTGCAGCAATAACTTTGCTAAGAACTATAAGACGACATGGCAGGAAACTGATACCTGTTATGCCGTTCTTGAGGAGCGTCTCGAAAAGTTCCTGAAAGACCAAGGGATTTCATTCAACTGTAACTTTCGGTGGATACCGAAGTCGTTCTATCCCTACATTCCGAAGAAACATAAAAAGAAACCAATCGTTGAATTTTAAGAAGATAACTATCATGAGAAGATGTCGAAAATGTATGTGCATGAATGAAGCAGCCTGTCGAGCGTGTCGTTCGTATTACAGGCGAAGTTGGAAGACGGCTCTGTTCGCTGCTATTGGGCTATGCGCTCTTGGAGCGTTGGCTGGCATGCTACTCGCTCTTCTGGTGATAGGAGTTTTTCTATTATTATAAACCAAAATGAATTGTTATGCTTGAAACAGAAACAATCTATCCAGGCGGAAATCTGCCTAAACAGAAGTATCTCAAAAGAATGTGGCATGGGCTTGCGGTTCTTTTGCTGTCAATTCTAATCATTTTTGTGATACGGTCGTGTAATACGACAGAACCTGTACCGTCTCAGCCAGCGTTTGGCTGTGAGTACACTGAAGAACAGGCTGTGGAGCCTGTACCTGAAACGCTATTTGATGAGGTGTATGATTATATCTTCAAGTTGAGGATTGACCATCCGGACATCGTCATGGCGCAATGTATTGAGGAGTCCGGAGGCTTCACTTCTAAACTGTTTGTAGAGGGGCACAACTGTCTGGGAATGAAAGTTCCCGGAAGCCGTCCCACTCTGGCTGTCGGAACTATGTTAGGTCATGCCCGTTTCAACTCGTGGCGGGAATGTATAGCCGACTATGCCATTTGGCAGAGTACATTTGCCCGACGGCTCACAAAGGACGAATATTTCGCCTATTTAGACAGAGTTTATGCGGAGAAGAAAGGTTATAGTGGAAGACTCAAGGCGATAATTCAATTTCGAGGATTATGAAACACAAAAGCGAAGTAAAGACAAATCCCAAGCCGATGTTTTATGCGGCATGTCTTGAAGAGTTAAGAAAGATTGCTCTTGAACACGGGTATGCGTTGGCAATCCACGGGACGTTGGCTCATGACCTCGACTTGATTGCTGTCCCGTGGGTGGATTGCGTATCTGAACCTGATGAGTTGGCAGAAGCCTTTTGGCAAGAATTGGCTCACTATTGTTTTGATGGAGAAGACCGAAGGAACACTTCTAAATTCAACAAAGAAGAGAAATGTCACGGAAGAATCTGTTATACGATACCCATTTTAGGAGACTGGTACGTTGATTTAAATATCATTAATCATAAATAATTTCGTATGGAAACAAGAATTAAAACAGCCTTGGACGGCTTTCGTAAATCAGTGCTTGAGGCACACGGTATGGACTTCCTAATCGTAGGTTCACTCGCTCTTCACGAGTTGGGTATGGAAACGGCTAAACCTCACGACATCGACATGGAGGTCAAATGTACCCCCGAACAGGAACAGAACATATTCAAGTTACTGTCGGACTCCCAGAAGAACACGATGTATCAGATGAAAGAGAAGGAAGATTATCTCTCCAACGCTGAACGTCGTATGGACAAAGTGACGTGGACGCATAAGCCGTATCTCTTTCAGTGGGGAGACGTCATCATCAACGTATGGGTGGTGAGTGAGTTCAGTCACGAGTATGTTACACTCGACAGCGGAATCAAGTTCGCAAAGGTGATGTCTGTCATTCGTAAGAAGATAGCGTATCAGCGCAACAAAGACAGAGCATTCCTAATCAATCTCGCATATCGCTTCCTTGGAATGGTGGGCGCAAACGGGAAGAATTTATCCGCTGTATTCAATCAGGATTGCTGATAATCCGGGAGTCCAAAGGGATTGATAAAAACTATCAACCGAAAAACGACGTTATTATAACACGTTTGAAAATAGAAACATTTTATTCACTAAATTTAAAAAGAAATGAGAAAGTCAGAATTCGTGGCAGCAGTTGCCAAAGAGGCTGGTATGAGCCAGAGAGACACCGAAAAAGTAATCGACGCACTGAATCCGGTGATTGTCAAGACCTGTGTTGAAGACGGTGACGAAATCAGCCTACCTTTCGGAAAGTTCAAACAGAAAGTCAACCCTGCCAAGACAGGTGTGAACCCGTTGACTCAGAAGCCTATGAACGTTCCCGAGTCTCACACACTTGCTTTCAAGGCTTCCAAAACCGTGAAAGTGGTTGTTGAACCGAAGAAAGGCAAAAAGAAATAAGCCTGTTCAGGTGTTCTTTTAGTTATAATTGGCTACGAAAGGGAAAGAGGTGACTGTAACAGGTTG
>OGNR01000375.1_pt1 | contig 26476 bp, 26 predicted proteins | sample 1573501 | NCBI WGS metagenome assembly OGNR01 (sample SAMEA2581918, study PRJEB24529) | metagenome | biome: Human gut stool | place: China | collected 2011 | reverse complement strand
GAACGCGGACAGGAAGTCAGCGTGATGCTCGACCTCGACGTGCCCGAAGAAGAACTGATGAAGCGCCTCATCAAGCGCGGACAAGAATCAGGACGTGCAGACGACAATGAAGAGACAATCAAGAAGCGTCTGGTGGTTTACCACTCACAGACAGCTCCGCTGATTGACTGGTACAAGCAGGACGGCAAATACCAACACATCCAGGGCTTCGGCGTATTGGAAGAAATCTTTGCCGATGTTTGCAAGGCTATTGACGCAGTGAAATAACAATAAAACAGAATATGGCTGAATCGAATTTTGTTGACTACGTAAAAATATATTGCCGCTCCGGAAAGGGCGGACGAGGTTCTACGCATATGCGGCGTGAGAAATACATACCCAACGGAGGCCCCGACGGAGGTGACGGAGGACGAGGAGGCCATGTCATCCTGCGGGGTAACCGCAACTACTGGACGCTACTCCATCTGAAGTACGATCGCCACATCCTGGCAGGTCACGGAGAATCCGGTTCCAAAAACCGCAGTTTCGGAAAAGACGGAGCGGACAAGGTGATTGAAGTGCCCTGCGGCACGGTGGTGTACAACGCCGAAACGGGTGAATATATCTGCGACGTCACCGAGCACGAACAAGAAGTCATCTTGCTGAAAGGCGGACGCGGAGGTCTGGGTAACTGGCACTTCAAAACCGCCACACGCCAGGCTCCCCGCTTTGCACAACCGGGCGAACCGATGCAGGAGTTGACGGTAATCATGGAACTGAAGCTGCTGGCAGACGTCGGTCTGGTAGGTTTCCCCAATGCAGGAAAATCCACTTTACTGGCATCCGTTTCTGCGGCGAAGCCCAAAATCGCCAATTATCCGTTTACAACGCTGGAACCCAATCTGGGCATCGTGTCCTATCGCGACAGCAAATCGTTTGTGATGGCGGACATTCCCGGCATCATCGAAGGAGCCAGTGCCGGCAAAGGCTTAGGATTGCGTTTCCTGCGCCACATCGAGCGCAACTCATTGTTGCTGTTCATGGTGCCTGCCGACAGTGACGACATCCGTAAGGAATACGAAATCCTGTTGAACGAGCTTCGCACTTTCAACCCCGAAATGCTGGACAAACAGAGAGTGCTTGCCGTCACCAAATGCGACATGCTCGACCAGGAACTGATGGACGAGATAGAGCCGACACTGCCCGAAGGGATTCCGCATATATTCATCTCTGCTGTCTCCGGCATGGGCATCTCTACGCTGAAAGACATCCTTTGGGAAGAGCTGAACAAGGAAAGTAATAAGATAGAAGGCAAAGTGGACAGCATTGCCCATCGCGCCAAAGACCTCAGCCACCTGCAGGAAGAATTGAAAGAAGAGGGTGAGGACGAGGACCTCAGCTATGAATACGTCAATGACGACGAGGACATAGAGGACCTCGAGGACTTTGAATACGAAGAAGATTGGGAGGAAGATAAAAAATGATTCCTCTTACAGAAGATAGGAAAATGTTGGGATATGAGCTGCTTGCCTCATATCCCGGCATTTCTTGTTTTGTAACCACCCGCCACGGTGGATGCAGCCAAGGTAACTATGCCTCCCTCAACTGTACACCTTACACGGGAGACGAAGCCGAAGCTGTACGCCGCAACCAGGAAATAGTATGTTCTTCCCTGCCCCAACGCCCCCAAGAACTGGTCATCCCGTTTCAGACCCACGGGACAAAGGCACTTGTCATTAACGGAACTTATCTGCATGCAACAGCAGAAGAACGCCACTCCATGTTGCAGGGCATTGATGCACTGATAACCCGTGAACCGGGCTGCTGCATCTGCATCTCTACGGCAGACTGCATTCCCATCCTGCTCTACGACCGGAAGAATGCCGTGATAGCCGCTGTTCATGCCGGATGGCGCGGCACTGTGAATTACATCCTCGGCCACACACTCGACAAGATGCGTGCCCGCTATGGCACAGAGGGCAAAGAAGTGATAGCCTGCATCGGCCCCGGCATCTCCCTTTCCGCCTTCGAGGTAGGCGACGAAGTCTATGAAGCATTCCGCAAGAACGGTTTCCAGATGGATTACATCTCCGAATGGAAACCCGCCACCCACAAATACCATATCGACCTATGGGCTGCCAACCGACTGCAACTACTGGACTTCGGAGTACCTTCCGCACAAGTGGAGACAGCCAATATATGTACTTTTACCCAATATGAAGAGTTTTTCTCGGCACGCCGGATGGGTATCAAATCCGGAAGGATATTGTCGGGAATCATGTTAACCCATTCAAACGGATTGCATTAATGTATCATATCACACTTTCTAAAGAAATCAAGCAGAATTGCCCCGAATTCCGCGGTGCAGCCGTATTTGCCGAAGTGACAAATACCCCATATTGCGAAGGGTTGTGGCAAGAAATCGCAACTTTCACCCAAGAGCTAAGAGCCCGTGAAACCACGGACAGCATCAAGTACCAACCCGTCATTGCCGCCACCCGCGAAGCCTATAAACGTTGCGGCAAGGACCCCAGCCGCTACCGTCCCTCGGCCGAAGCACTGAGACGGCGACTGCTGCGCGGATTGGAACTCTATCAGATAGATACGTTGGTAGACCTTATCAACCTTGTCTCCCTACGTACGGGCCACTCTATCGGCGGATTTGATGCCGACGAGATACAAGGGACCGACCTTGAGCTGGGCATAGGACGTGCCGAGGAATTGTTCGAGGGTATAGGCCGCGGCATGCTGAACATAGAAGGGCTGCCCGTCTACCGCGACCGTATAGGCGGTATCGGTACCCCGACCAGCGACCACGAACGCACCAAGATGAAACTTGAAACCCGCCATATCCTTGCCATTGTCAACGGCTACAACGGGCAGGAAGGTCTGAAAGAAGCAGCCGAAATGATATTGGAACTGTTGGAGAAATATGCTTCCTCTACCAGTGGGACTATACAATATTTTGAATAAATGAGAATCCGTATTCTTGTCCCTCTCCTGCTCATAGCCCTTGGTGCCACGGCACAAGGGAAGAAAACGGTCTTTTCCACCATGGAAACCAACCATATCCGCGTTGCCACTCCGGGACTGTTTTCGCAAAGAGAACTGATAGAGCTACCTTTGGAGGACATTCCGGACACGGAATACTCCTTTCCCCTGCCTGGAGGAAAAGTCATCTCCCCTTACGGACGGGGGCGGGGACGCCACAGTGGCATAGACATCAAGACCTACGCCAAAGACACCATACGGAGTGCCTTCAACGGCGTAGTACGGATGTCCAAGCCTTATAGCGCCTACGGCAATGTCGTCGTCGTACGCCATGACTTCGGACTGGAAACGATATACAGCCACAACTTCAAAAACCTTGTACATTGTGGCGACACAGTCAAAGCCGGACAGCCCATCGCACTGACCGGACGCACCGGACGCGCCTCTACTGAGCATCTGCACTTCGAGACACGCGTCAACGGGCAGCACTTCGACCCCAATATTATCTTCAACATGAAGGAACAGACGCTGAACCGACAACGTATCGGATGCTCAAAAAAAGGAAACGGCATCGTCGTGCAACAATTACCGACAATCTACCCGAAGCCACTGCAAAAAAAATACCCAATGGAACTGTTTAAGTATCCAAACGTTTCACTACATTTGCAGAACGTTTCACTAAAAGAACGAATTGAACTTTAAAACATATCAATGATAGAAAAACTGATTGTTCTTGAAGATATTGACCCGGTAATATTTTATGGCGTAAACAACGCCAACATGCAGCTGATAAAGGCCTTGTATCCCAAGCTTCGCATCGTTGCCCGCGGCAATGTCATCAAAGTATTGGGTGATGAGGAGGAAATGTGTGCATTCGAGGAGAACATTACCAAGCTGGAGAAATACTGTGCCGAATACAACTCTTTGAAAGAAGAGGTCATTATAGACATCATCAAAGGCAATGCCCCGCAAGCGGAAAAATCGGGCAATGTCATTGTATTCAGCGTAACCGGAAAGCCGATTATCCCGCGCAGCGAGAACCAGCTGAAGCTGGTAGAGGCATTTGCCAAGAATGACATGCTGTTTGCCATCGGTCCCGCCGGTTCAGGAAAGACCTATACAGCCATCGCGCTTGCCGTGCGGGCACTAAAGAATAAGGAGATAAAGAAAATCATCCTCAGCCGCCCTGCCGTAGAAGCCGGAGAAAAGCTCGGTTTCCTGCCCGGCGACATGAAGGACAAGATAGACCCGTATCTGCAACCACTCTATGACGCCCTGCAGGATACCTGCCGCCAAGCTGAAAGAGTATATGGAGCTGAACATCATCCAGATTGCCCCCCTCGCCTTTATGCGCGGACGCACACTGAACGATGCCGTCGTCATTCTGGATGAAGCGCAGAACACGACCACCCAGCAAATCAAGATGTTCCTCACCCGCATGGGAATGAACACCAAGATGATTGTCACGGGAGACATGACGCAGATTGACTTGCCTTCTTCCCAGACTTCCGGTCTGGTGCAGGCACTGAAGATTCTGAAAGGCGTAAAAGGCATCAGTTTCGTGGAGCTGAACAAGAAAGACATCGTACGCCATAAGTTGGTAACTCAGATTGTGGAGGCCTACGAGAAGTTCGACAAGGAAGCGAAAGCGGAACGTGAACGACGCAAAGCCGAACAAGCCGATAGTAAGATTGAACAGAAACAGTAAATTCTCAAAATCGTAAATATTACAAAGATGAAAGCATTAACAGCAACTGAATTTAACTTTCCCGGACAGAAAAGCGTGTACCACGGAAAAGTTCGTGATGTGTACAACATCAATGGTGAAAAGTTGGTCATGGTAGCTACCGACCGCATCTCAGCCTTTGACGTAGTATTGCCGAAAGGTATTCCCTTCAAAGGACAAATGTTGAACCAGATTGCAGCAAAATTCCTGGATGCCACAACCGACATCTGCCCCAACTGGAAAATGGCTACACCCGATCCGATGGTGACGGTAGGTGTGATGTGTGAAGGATTCCCCGTAGAAATGATTGTACGCGGTTACCTCTGTGGCAGCGCATGGCGTGCCTACAAGAGCGGTGTACGTGAAATCTGCGGCGTGAAGTTGCCCGAAGGGATGAAGGAAAACCAGAAATTCCCTGAACCCATCATCACCCCGACCACTAAAGCCGAGATTGGCGAACACGATGCCGACATCTCCAAAGAAGAAATCCTGGCACAAGGTCTTGCCACACCCGAAGAATATGCCGTATTGGAGCAATACACCATGGCCCTCTTCAAACGCGGTACCGAGATTGCAGCGGAACGCGGATTGATTCTGGTAGACACCAAATACGAATTCGGCAAGCACGACGGCAAGATTTACCTGATGGACGAAATCCATACGCCCGACTCCAGCCGCTACTTCTACTCCGAAGGCTACGAAGAACGTTTTGCCAACGGCGAACCGCAAAAGCAACTCTCCAAGGAGTTTGTACGAGAATGGCTGATGGACAACGGCTTCCAAGGCAAGGAAGGACAGCAAGTACCGGAAATGACCGACGAAATCGTTACTTCAATCAGCGAACGTTACATCGAACTGTACGAACACATCACCGGCGAGAAGTTTGTAAAGGAAGATACCAGCAACATTGCCGAACGCATTGAAAAGAATGTAACCGAATATTTAAAGTAAATGGACTATCCCCAAGAACACATCAAGCCCTACGGTAATGACGGCAAGAAGAGCGAACAAGTGGAAGAAATGTTCGACAACATCGCTCCTGCCTACGACAAGCTGAATCACACCCTATCCATGGGCATCGACCGCAGCTGGCGTAGGAAAGCAATCAAGTACCTACGTCCTTTCCGCCCCCGGCGTATTATGGACGTAGCTACCGGCACCGGCGATTTCGCCATCCTTGCATGCCGCGAACTGCAACCCGATAGCCTGATTGGCACCGACATCTCGGAAGGCATGATGAACGTGGGACGTGAAAAAGTAAAGCAGGCGCACCTCTCGAACAAGATTTCATTTGTCCGGGAGGACTGCACCTCCCTCTCGTTTGCCGACGAAAGCTTCGACGCCGTGACCGTAGCGTTCGGCATCCGCAACTTCGAAGGGCTGGACAAGGGACTGTCCGAGATGTGCCGCGTACTAAAGACCGGCGGACATCTCGTCATACTGGAGCTCTCCACACCAGACCGCTTCCCGATGAAACAGTTGTTCACCATCTACTCCAAAGTTGTCATCCCCCTGCTCGGTAAATGTATTTCGAAAGACAACAGCGCCTACACCTATCTACCGGAAAGTATTCGCGCCTTCCCGCAGGGAGAAGTGATGCAGGAGGTAATCCGCAAGGCAGGCTTCAGCGAAGTGCACTTCAAGCGGCTGACTTTCGGGATATGTACACTTTATGTGGCAACTTATATAAAAAAGAGACCTTATGAAAGCTACACACACCCTCTATTTATTATTTATTACCCTCCTTTGCGTTGCCGGTTTCACAGCTTGCGATGATTCGGGAAGTGATGATATGATATGGGATTTTGCTCCTATCGAACTGCATATCGCAGTACAAGATGCTCAAGGTAATGATTTGTTGAATCCTGAAACTCCCGGCAACATTGCCAAGCAAGGAATCAAGGCAATCTATAATGGAAAAATATATGAAAAGGACGTTCCAATAAGCCAAACCAAAGCTTACCTTGCACACTTCAACGGTCTGCAAACAATGAAATTTGAAACTGGCAAATACTTTCTCACTTTTGGAGAATTCAATGGCGACGATACATTCGATAACGAAAAAGTGATAATAGACTGGAACGATGGTACTCAAGACGTCATCACCTTCTCTAGCAAACTGATCTGGAAATCAAAAAATAAACCCGTATTCGACAGAAAGTTCTGTTTGAACGGAAAAGACAACGGATTGCAATTCGGAGGTTTTGTTATCATCAAAGAACCGGTAATCACCTCCTCAACTACTTCCGACCAATAATGTACTCCATAAACAAACGAATATAGTTCAATCAATAACTAAAATATTATGCAGAAATACGGTTTAATAGGTTACCCGTTGAAACATTCCTTTTCTATCGGATATTTCAATGAGAAATTCAAGGCAGAAAATATTGATGCAGAATATGTAAATTTCGAAATTCCACGTATCGAGGATTTCATGGAAGTTATCGAGGAAAATCCCAACCTCTGTGGACTGAATGTGACTATCCCTTACAAGGAGCAAGTCATCCCCTACCTGGACGAACTGGACAAAGACACAGCCAAGATAGGCGCCGTCAATGTCATTAAGATTATCCGCCTTTCCAAAGGCAAAGTGAAACTGGTTGGCTACAACTCCGACATCATAGGATTTACACAATCCATAGAACCACTTTTGCAACCACAACACAAGAAAGCCCTGATTTTGGGTACCGGCGGTGCATCGAAAGCCGTATATCGCGGGCTGGAGAACCTGGGTATAAAAAGTTCCTTCGTATCACGCGCCAAGAAAGAGGATAAATACCTCACATACGAAGAACTGACACCGGAAATCATGCAAGAGTACACAGTGATTGTCAACTGTACCCCAGTAGGCATGTATCCCAAAGTGGATTTCTGTCCCAATATTCCTTACGAACTACTGACTCCCAACCATTTGCTCTATGATTTGTTATATAATCCAAACGAAACCCTTTTCATGAAGAAAGGCCAGGCACAAGGAGCCGTCACTAAGAACGGTCTGGAAATGTTACTGCTGCAAGCCTTTGCTGCATGGGAAATTTGGAATAAATAATGAAGAAAACCATAAAATATTCGATTCTCGGTCTGGCTGCCCTCTGCACCGTAGTACTGTGCGGAGGGTACTATATGCTGGGGCATGCTCTGAAACCCGAAGGCCTTATCACACGCAGTCGCAACATTGCCGAATCCTACAACTTCATGTTCGAGCAATATCCCGAACTGCAACCGTGGGTAGACAGTTTGGTGACCGTAGGAGCATTGAAGGACTTCTACATTGAGAACGACCATGGAGAGACGCTACACGCACTCTACGTTGCCGCCACCCACCCCACCCCAAAAACAGCAGTCATCGTACACGGATATACAGATAATGCCGTGCGCATGCTGATGATAGGCTATCTGTACAACAAGGAGATGGACTTCAACATCTTGCTGCCCGACCTCTACGGGCACGGGATGAGCGAGGGAAACCATGCACAGATGGGCTGGAAAGACCGGCTTGACGTACTGCAATGGACCGAAACCGCCGACGAACTCTTCGGGCGCCGCCATACAGACAGCGTAGCATCCCGCAGCACAGAGATGGTAGTGCACGGTATCTCCATGGGAGCCGCCACCACCATGATGGTATCCGGCGAAGTGGAGCATGGTCAATACCAACAGCCTTTCATCAAGTGTTTCGTAGAAGACTGCGGCTACACAAGCGTATGGGACGAGTTTCGCGGAGAACTGAAAGCACAGTTCAACCTGCCCGCCTTCCCTCTTCTGCATACAGCAAACTGGCTCTGCCGGCAAGAGTACGGATGGGACTTCCTGGAAGCCTCTGCTTTGGAGCAAGTAAAGAAATGTACTTTGCCGATGCTCTTCATCCACGGCGATGCCGACACCTTTGTGCCGACGTGGATGGTCTATCCCCTCTACGAAGCCAAGCCCGAACCCAAAGAATTATGGATTGTGCCCGGTGCCACGCATGCTATGTCTTACAAGGATTATCCGCAGGAATACACCGAACATGTAAAGAAATTCGTAGGAAAATACATACATTGATGTGATTTTACCTATCTTCGCCGCAACAAATATTGGTAGTATGAGACGATTTATTTCCATAACATTCTTCTTATGCCTGCTCTTATCCTTGCAGGCACAAGAAGTCTACACCACTAAGAATATTCCTAAAGTACACCTTCAGGACAAGACACGCTATGTGTGCAACCCAGCCGGAATCCTATCCACGGAGGCATGTGACAATATAGACCGTATGCTCTATGCATTGGAGCAGCAAACTGGCATTGAAACGGTAGTTGCCGTTGTCCCGTCCATCGGACAAGAAGACTGTTTTGATTTCTCACACCAGCTGCTCAATGAATGGGGAGTAGGGAAAAAAGAAAAAAACAACGGTTTGGTCATTCTGCTGGTAACCGACCAACGCTGCATCCAGTTTTATACGGGATACGGTTTAGAAGGGGACCTTCCTGATGCCATCTGCAAACGTATACAGACCAAATACATGATTCCCTATCTGAAAGACGGTAATTGGGATGCTGGAATGGTAGCGGGTGTAAAGGCAGTCTGTTCACGTCTTGACGGCACTATGGTGAATGACACGGAAGAGGAGGATGACCTCTCCGTAGGAGGTATCCTACTGGGGCTTATCGGTTTCCTCGCAGTGGCATCTATTATAGGCATCCTTGCCCAACGCGCTGCCAACAAATGCCCCAACTGCGGACAACATAAATTGCAACGTAGCAGCAGCATACTCATCTCACGCCGCAATGGAGTGAAAACGGAAGATGTGACCTACACCTGCCGCAATTGCGGACATAAAGTAGTGCGCCGCCAGCAGTCATACGATGAAAATTACCGGGGAGGAGGCGGAGGTGGTCCGGTCATCTTCGGTGGTGGAGGTCTCTTCGGCGGAAGTGGCGGAGGAGGCTTCAGCGGTGGTAGCTTCGGAGGCGGTATGGGAGGTGGCGGTGGAGCCGGTTCCCGGTTCTAACGCCGAGGATGTGTCATCTGTGTGCCATCAACCGTTTTGACACACCTTCGAGGATACTGGAAGAAAATAAAACGTTTACATAGAATATAATTAAATGATTAATAACTGCCTTCCCCTCCTCCCCTCTCTCTATCGGAGAGGAATCGGAGGTGAGGCCTAAAAATGAAAAGTATGAAGAAATCAACCATTATCATTATCGTTGTTATAGCTCTTCTCGCCATTTGGGGTGTAACCGGCTATAACGGACTCGTAACCATGGACGAAAATGTCAGCGGACAATGGTCGAACGTAGAAACCCAATACCAACGCCGTGCCGACCTGATTCCGAACTTGGTGAATACCGTGAAAGGATATGCCACGCACGAGAAGGAAACACTGGAAGGTGTAGTAGAAGCCCGCAGCAAAGCCACTCAAATCAAAGTGGATGCGGCAGACCTTACTCCGGAAAAGCTGGCTGAATATCAGAAAGCACAAGGTGCGGTGACTTCCGCCCTCGGTAAATTGCTTGCCATCACAGAAAACTATCCGGACTTGAAAGCAAATCAGAATTTCCTGGAACTGCAGGCACAGCTGGAAGGTACGGAAAACCGTATCAACGTAGCACGTACCAACTTCAACAATGCAGCCAAGAACTTCAATACAGCCATTCGCCGTTTCCCCAAGAATATCCTTGCCGGTCTCTTCGGTTTTGAGAAACGAGCTTATTTCGAAGCGGCAGAAGGAGCGGAACAAGCTCCCCAGGTACAATTCTGATAAATACACAACTCTATAGCGAGGCACAAAGGCGAGAAACTTTGTGCCTCGCTTTGTGTTGTAGAAGATTAGATGTATCTTTGCACATTCAATTGAACAAACCTATTATCTCATGAGTAATCAACGATACATGATGCGAGGCGTCAGCGCATCAAAGGAAGATGTGCACAACGCCATCAAGAATATCGACAAAGGTATTTTCCCGCAGGCTTTCTGCAAAATTATCCCCGACATTTTGGGCGGTGACCCGGAGTATTGCAACATTATGCATGCCGATGGAGCAGGCACCAAGTCCAGTCTTGCCTATATGTACTGGAAGGAAACCGGCGACCTGGGTGTGTGGAAAGGCATTGCACAAGATGCACTGATTATGAACATCGACGACCTGCTTTGTGTGGGTGCGGTAGACAACATTCTGGTATCCTCTACCATCGGACGTAATAAACTGCTCATCCCCGGCGAAGTAATCTCAGCCATCATCAACGGTACGGATGAACTGCTTGCCGAACTCCGCGAAATGGGAGTAGGCGTTTATGCCACCGGTGGCGAAACAGCCGATGTGGGCGACCTTGTACGTACCATTATCGTAGACTCGACAGTGACCTGCCGCATGAAGCGCTCAGATGTTATAGACAATGCCAATATCCGTCCGGGCGATGTGATTGTAGGTCTGGCATCTTACGGAAAGGCTACTTATGAGAAAGAATACAATGGCGGTATGGGCAGTAACGGACTGACCAGCGCACGCCACGATGTATTCTCCAAATACCTGGCAGAGAAATACCCTGAAAGCTATGACAAGGCTGTACCCGAAGAACTGGTATACAGTGGCAAGCTAAAACTGACAGACAGTGTCGAAGACAGTCCGCTGGATGCAGGAAAGCTGGTACTTTCCCCCACCCGCACCTACGCACCGGTAGTTAAGAAACTGCTCGATGCGCTCCGTCCCCAAATCCACGGTATGGTACACTGCTCGGGCGGCGCACAAACCAAGGTACTGCACTTTGTGGGAGACAACTGCCGTGTCATCAAAGACAATCTCTTCCCCGTTCCACCGTTGTTCAAGACCATCAAGGAGCAGAGCGATACGGACTGGAGCGAAATGTACAAGGTGTTCAATATGGGGCATCGCCTGGAAGTGTACCTCTCTCCCGAACATGCAGAAGAGGTGATTGCTATTTCGAAGAGTTTCAACATCGATGCACAGATTGTAGGCCGCGTGGAAGAAAGCAACAAGAAAGAACTGATTATCAAGAGTGAATTCGGAGAGTTCAAGTATTAAATATATGGCAGACAACAATACCATACTCGAAAAGCTGGAAGGGCTTGTCGCCCGCTTCGAAGAAGTGTCGACCTTGATTACAGACCCGGCAGTGATTGCGGACCAGAAGCGTTACGTCAAGCTCACCAAAGAATATAAAGAACTGGGCGACCTAATGAATGCCCGCAAAGAGTACATGCAAGTACTGGGCGGCATAGAAGAAGCCAAAGAAATTATCGCCAACGAAACAGACCAGGAAATGCGGGAAATGGCACGCGAAGAGCTGGATGCCTGCCAAACCCGCCAACCGGAACTGGAAGAGCAGATAAAGCTGCTGCTCGTCCCCGCCGACCCGCAGGACAGCCGTAATGCCATCCTCGAAATTCGTGGCGGCACGGGTGGTGACGAAGCGGCAATCTTTGCCGGCGACCTCTTCCGCATGTACACCAAGTACTGCGAATCCAAGGGATGGAGAATGGAGATATCCAGCGCCAACGAAGGTGCAGCCGGCGGTTTCAAGGAAATTGTCTGCTCCGTGACGGGCGACAATGTATACGGCACACTGAAATATGAATCGGGCGTGCACCGCGTGCAGCGCGTACCGGCCACAGAAACGCAAGGACGGGTACACACCTCAGCTGCCAGCGTAGCCGTGCTTCCCGAAGCCGAAGAGTTCGACGTAGTTATCAACGAAGGTGAAATCAAGTGGGACACCTTCCGAAGCGGTGGTGCCGGCGGTCAGAACGTGAACAAGGTGGAATCCGGCGTGCGCCTGCGCTACAACTGGAAGAATCCCAACACAGGCATAGTCGAAGAAATCCTCATCGAATGTACCGAGACGCGCGACCAGCCCAAGAACAAGGAACGCGCCCTCTCGCGCTTGCGTACCTTCATCTACGACAAGGAACACCAGAAGTACATCGACGACATCGCCTCCAAGCGTAAGACGATGGTCAGCACTGGCGACCGCTCCGCCAAGATACGCACCTACAACTATCCGCAAGGACGCATCACGGACCACCGCATCAACTACACCATCTACAATCTCGCCGCCTTCATGGACGGAGACATCCAAGACTGCATCGACCACCTGATTGTGGCGGAAAATGCAGAAAGACTGAAAGAGAGCGAACTGTAAGGCAGTGATAAGTAACCCGTAACTAAAAAATAATATGAACAAACAGCAATTATTCGAGAACATCAAGCGCAAGAAGTCATTCCTTTGCGTAGGTCTTGACACCGACATCAAGAAAATACCCGAACATCTTCTGAAAGAGGAAGACCCTATATTCGCTTTCAACAAAGCCATCATCGACGCTACTGCCGACCTCTGCATCGCCTACAAGCCCAATCTGGCATTTTATGAGAGCATGGGCGTGAAAGGCTGGATAGCTTTCGAGAAAACCGTAAACTACATCAAGCAGAACTATCCCGACCAATTCATCATCGCCGACGCCAAACGCGGTGACATCGGGAACACCTCTGCCATGTATGCCCGTACCTTCTTCGAAGAGCTGGATATAGATTCCGTAACCGTAGCTCCCTACATGGGCGAAGACAGTGTGACCCCGTTCCTTACGTACGAAGGCAAATGGGTAATCCTGCTTGCGTTGACCAGCAACAAAGGCTCGCACGACTTCCAGCTGACGGAAGACACCAACGGCGAACGCCTCTTCGAAAAAGTGCTCCGCAAATCCCAGGAGTGGGCCAGTGACGAACAGATGATGTACGTAGTAGGCGCCACACAAGGCCGCGCCTTCGAAGATATCCGCAAGATTGTTCCCGAACACTTCCTATTGGTTCCCGGCGTAGGCGCACAAGGCGGCTCCCTGGAAGAAGTCTGCAAGTATGGCATGAACAAGACTTGCGGCCTGATTGTCAACTCCAGCCGTGGCATCATCTACGTGGACAAGACAGAGAACTTCGCCGCCGCCAGCCGAAAAGCAGCCCAAAAAGTGCAGGCACAGATGGCGGAAGAGTTGAAAAAAGTGATTAACGACTAACGCTTAATGTTCGAAAGAAAGATTATCAACGACCCTGTCTTCGGGTTCATCAACATACCAAAGGGGTTGTTGTACGATGTTGTACGACATCCTCTTTTGCAACGTCTAAACCGTATCAAGCAACTGGGGTTGTCCTCTGTCGTATATCCCGGTGCGCAGCATACACGGTTCCAACACTCTTTGGGAGCCTTCTACCTGATGAGTGAGGCCATCCAGCAACTTGCCACCAAAGGAAACTTTATCTTCGACAGCGAAGCCGAAGCTGTGGAAGCCGCTATCCTGATGCACGACATCGGCCACGGACCCTTCTCCCACGTACTGGAAAATACCATCGTGCAGGGCGTCTCCCACGAAGACATCTCCTTGATGCTGATGGAACGTATCAACAAGGAAATGAACGGACAGTTGACACTCGCCATTCAAATTTTCAAGGATGAATACCCCAAGCGCTTCCTGCACCAACTGGTAAGCGGGCAACTGGATATGGACCGCCTGGACTACCTGCGCCGCGACAGCTTCTATACCGGAGTGACCGAAGGCAACATTGGCTCCGCCCGCATTATCAAGATGCTGGATGTAAAGGATGACCACCTGGTAGTAGAGTCCAAAGGCATCTATTCTATTGAGAACTTCCTCACCGCCCGCCGCCTGATGTACTGGCAAGTCTATCTGCACAAAACCTCCGTTGCCTACGAGAAAATGCTGATTAGCACCCTGCTCCGCGCCAAGGAACTGGCAAGCCGCGGCATAGACCTCTTTGCCTCACCCGCCTTGAAATTCTTTCTATACAACGACATCAGCCGGGAGGCATTCTACAACAATCCCGAATGTTTGGAGAATTTCATTCAGTTGGACGATAATGACATCTGGACTGCCCTCAAGGTATGGAGCCGCCATTCGGACAAGGTTTTGTCCACCCTGAGCGCCGGCATGATTAACCGAAACATCTTCAAAGTCGAGATTTCTACCGAACCTATTAGTGAGGAACGGAAAAAAGAACTAACTTTGCAAATCAGTGAACAACTGAACATCCCTCTCTCCGAAGCGAGATATTTCATCTCTACCCCCAGCATCGAGAAGAATATGTACGACGAGGCAGATGACAGTATTGACATCCTCTACAACGACGGCAGCATCAAGAATATTGCCGAAGCATCGGATATGCTCAATATCTCTCTTCTGTCCAAGAAAGTAAAAAATATTCACCTCAGGACAAGGAAATATAAAAAAAAAGTCCGTTATTTGCGTTTTGAAACCATCTAACAAGAATAAGACATGGAGTTCTCTGCTAAACAAATTGCAACATTTATCCAAGGAGAAATTGTTGGAGACGAGAATGCTACCGTTCACACCTTTGCGAAAATCGAAGAGGGAATACCGGGAGCCATCTCCTTTCTATCCAACCCCAAATATACCCCCTACATATACGAAACCCAATCAAGCATTGTTCTGGTAAACAAGGACTTTGTTCCGGAACAAGAAGTGAAAGCCACCCTGATTAAAGTGGACAATGCGTATGAAAGTCTTGCTAAATTGCTAAATCTTTATGAGCAAAGCAAGCCAAAGCGGGTGGGAATTGACTCTCTGGCCTTTGTTGCCGAGACAGCTAAAATTGGCAAGGATGTTTACATTGCGCCTTTTGCCTGCATTGGCGAATACGCAGAGGTGGGAGACAATACGGTCATTCATCCGCACGTCACGATTGGCAGCGGTGCCAAAGTGGGCAATGACTGTATTATTTACGCTAACTCCACCATCTACCACGATTGCCGGGTAGGAAACCACTGCATCCTGCACTCCGGTTGCGTTATCGGTGCAGACGGTTTCGGCTTCGCCCCCACTTCCGAGGGCTATGAAAAAATACCGCAAATAGGTATCACTATCCTGGAAGACCATGTGGAAATCGGTGCCAACACGTGTGTGGACCGTGCTACTATGGGAGCCACCATCGTACATAGCGGTGTGAAACTGGATAATTTGATTCAGGTGGCACACAATGATGAAATAGGCTCCCACACCGTAATGGCGGCGCAAGTAGGTGTAGCAGGTTCTACCAAGATAGGAGAATGGTGCATGTTCGGCGGGCAGGTAGGCATTGCAGGTCATATTCATATTGGCAACAAAGTGAACCTTGGCGCACAGTCTGGTGTTCCCAGTAGCATAAAGGACGGTAGCCAACTTATCGGTACCACTCCTATGGAGCTGAAACAATATTTCAAGGCATCCATCGCACAAAGAAGTTTGCCGGAAATGCAAGTGGAACTGCGCCAGCTCCGCAAAGAATTGAATGAACTTAAACAACTATTAAATAAGTAACCAATGTTAAAACAAAAGACTCTAAAAGATAGCTTTTCGCTTAGTGGAAAAGGTCTTCATACGGGACTTGACCTAACCGTTACTTTCAATCCTGCTCCGGATAACCATGGATACAAAATCCAACGTATCGACTTGGAAGGACAGCCTACCTTCGATGCCGTTGCAGACAACGTATCCGAAACTACCCGTGGAACTGTAATCTCCAAAAACGGAGTAAAGGTGAGCACAGTGGAGCATGGTATGGCAGCCCTCTATGCATTGGGTATCGATAACTGCTTGATACAGGTAAACGGACCGGAATTTCCCATTCTGGACGGAAGCGCCCAATATTATGTCAACGAAATAGAGCGCGTAGGCACTGTAGAACAAAATGCCGTAAAAGATTTCTATATCATCAAGTCCAAAATTGAATTCCGTGACGAAACAACCGGCTCTTCCATCATCGTGTTGCCGGACGAGAACTTCAGCTTGAATGTATTGGTATCATACGATTCCAACATCCTCCCCAACCAGTTTGCAACGCTGGAGGACATGACGAAGTTCAAGGATGAAATCGCCGCAAGCCGTACTTTCGTGTTTGTACGCGAAATTGAGCCGTTGCTGCAAGCCGGTCTTATCAAGGGCGGCGACCTTGACAATGCGATTGTTATTTACGAACGCGAAATGTCCCAGGAGAACTATGACAAGCTGGCCGACGTGATGGGTGTTCCTCATATGGACGCCAAACAATTGGGATATATCAACCACAAACCTTTGGTGTGGCCCAATGAATGCGCCCGCCACAAGTTACTTGATGTCATCGGTGACCTGGCCTTGATAGGCAAGCCCATCAAGGGCCGTATCATCGCTACCCGCCCGGGACACACTATCAACAATAAGTTCGCCCGCCAGATGCGCAAGGAAATCCGTTTGCACGAAATACAAGCCCCTACCTACGACTGCAACCGCGAACCGATTATGGATGTAAACCGCATCCGCGAACTTCTGCCTCACCGTTACCCGATGCAATTGGTGGACAAAGTCATAGAAATAGGTGCCAACTACATTGTAGGTGTCAAGAACGTAACTTCCAACGAACCTTTCTTTCAGGGACACTTCCCGCAGGAACCCGTAATGCCCGGTGTGTTGCAGATAGAGGCAATGGCACAGACGGGAGGTTTGCTTGTTCTGAATTCAGTGGATGAACCGGAACGTTACTCCACCTACTTCATGAAGATTGACGGTGTGAAATTCCGCCAGAAAGTGGTACCTGGAGATACCCTCATCTTCCGTGTAGAGCTGATGGCCCCCATACGCCGCGGCATCTCTACCATGAAAGGCTATGTGTTTGTAGGCGAAAAAGTTGTCTGCGAAGCAGAGTTTATGGCGCAAATAGTTAAGAACAAATAATAAAATTTACGATTAGACTATTTACGATTTACGATTCAAATTATTCGTGAGAATTATCACATTCGGATAAAATCGTATATACAGTAAATCGCAAGTATTCTCAATCGTAAATCGTAAATACCTAAATCGTAAATAGCTAAATCGTAAATAATATGATAAGTCCCTTAGCGTATATTCATCCCGAAGCCAAAATCGGGGAAAACGTAGAGATTGCTCCTTTTGTTTTCATTGACAAGAATGTGGTAATCGGTGATAACAACAAGATTATGGCAAATGTCAACATTCTGTACGGTGCACGCATCGGCAATGGAAACACCATTTTCCCGGGAGCCGTTATCGGTGCTATTCCCCAGGATTTAAAGTTCAGAGGGGAGGAAAGCACTGCTGAAATCGGAGACAACAATATCATACGTGAAAACGTAACTGTCAACCGCGGTACAGCTGCCAAAGGCAGAACCATCGTCGGTAACAACAATCTCCTGATGGAAAGTGTACACGTGGCCCACGATGCTCTGATAGGCAACAGCTGTATCATTGGCAACTCTACAAAAATGGCGGGTGAAATTGTCATCGACGATTATTCCATCATCAGCGCCAATGTACTGATGCACCAATTCTGCCATGTGGGCGGTTATGGAATGATACAAGGCGGCTGCCGTTTCAGCAAGGACATCCCACCGTACATCATTGCCGGACGCGAGCCTATCTGCTATGCGGGAATCAATGTGGTAGGGTTACGCCGCCGTGGCTTCTCCAACGAGACCATTGAGAAAATCCATGATGCCTATCGTATTATCTATCAAGGCGGTCTGAACAATACGGATGCCTTGAAGAAAATCGAGGATGAAATGGAAATGACACCGGAAATAAGCTATATCGTAAACTTTATACGTGAATCAGCCCGCGGCATTATCCCCGCAGGAAAATGAAAAACGTATGATTTACACAAAGTCAGAAATCATAAATTATAAATCATCATGATCTACAGATTTACAATCATCTCTGATGAGGTGGACGATTTTGTCAGAGAAATACAGATAGACCCGGAAGCTACCTTTTATGACTTCCATGAAGCGATTCTAAAGTCGGCAGGCTACACTAACGACCAAATGACGTCTTTCTTCATTTGCGATGATGACTGGGAGAAAGAGAAAGAAATTACGCTGGAAGAAATGGATGACAATCCGGAAATGGACAGTTGGGTGATGAAAGAGACCCAGCTGAGCGAACTGGTTGAAGACGAGAAGCAGAAACTTCTCTATGTATTCGATTATATGACTGAGCGCTGCTTCTTCATCGAGCTTTCTGAAATCATTACCGGAAAGGAAATGAGCCAAATGCACCAAGAAAGCAGGTGAAGCTCCCAAGCAGACCATTGATTTTGAAGAGATGGCAGCTGCTGGCGGTTCCCTTGATTTGGACGAAAACTTTTACGGCGACCAGGACTTCGATATGGAAGATTTCGACAAAGAGGGTTTCGGCGGTTTGGACGAAGCCGGAAACTCCTTTGAAGAAGAGAAATATTAAACAGACATACCATACAGATTTCTTTTAGGCACGGATTACACGGAAACACACGGTTGTTATTGAATATTCCGTGTAATCCGCGTAATCCGTGCCTATTTTTTTACCCGCATGCACACCCTAATCGTACTTATCGGTCCCACCGGAGTAGGCAAAACAGAGCTCAGCCTCCGATTGGCAGAACATTTCCATACTTGTATCGTCTCGGCCGATTCGAGACAACTCTATGCAGATTTAAAGATAGGCACGGCTGCCCCTACACCGGAGCAACTGCAACGGGTACAGCATCACTTCGTCGGTACCCTGAAGCTGACAGACTATTACAGTGCCGCCCAATACGAAGCGGAAGTGATGAAGCTGCTGGAAGACCTGTTTACAAAGCATAACACCGTACTGCTGACCGGAGGCTCAATGATGTATGTAGATGCAGTCTGTAAAGGAATTGACGACATTCCGACCGTAGATGCCGATACACGCCAGCTCATGCTGCACAAATACGAAACAGAAGGTCTGGAAAGACTTTGTGCGGAACTTAAGCTGTTGGATCCGGAATATTACAAAATAGTAGATTTGAAGAATCCCAAACGCGTAGTCCATGCTTTGGAAATCTGCTACATGACGGGAAAGGCCTACACTTCCTTCCGCACTCAACAAAAGAAAGAACGCCCCTTCCGTATCATCAAAATAGGATTAACACGTAACCGGGAAGAGCTTTATGAACGCATCAACTGCCGGGTGGACCAAATGGTGGAAGAGGGTTTAGTGGAAGAAGCGCGCATGGTCTACCCGCATAAAAGTCTAAATTCCCTAAATACAGTAGGCTACAAAGAAATATTCAAGTACCTGGATGGTGAATGGACATTACCCTTTGCCATCGAAAAGATAAAGCAGAACTCACGCATCTATTCCCGTAAGCAAATGACCTGGTTCAAACGAGACGAGGAAATCCACTGGTTCCACCCGGAGCAGGAAGGGGAAATACTGGAATACTGTCATTGTTCCATCAAAGGCGTATAAGCCTTTCGGACAAGTGCTTCCACATCTTGATAAAGCTTCTGCATTTCTTGAGAATCAATGCTTCCTTGCTGTCTCCAGCTGTCCAACAATAGGCATGTACGGCGAAACACCTCTGCCTCTACCGTAACAAGCTGCTGCATATAGCCATTATTCTCCATATTGTACAGTTTTTCCCAATTCAGATAACGATTGGTTCCCATCCCCTGATTATAACAAAAGACATTGTTGGAAAGCCGGAGTGACCAATCACTGAGCGGAGCGGCGGCACACGCCTTGTCCCAACATACCATCGGAGGCAGAAGTCTATCCGCATCCTTCACCCAAAGCGGCACGGCAATACCCGTAGGAGGATATCCCAGCATTGTCCACATCGTAGTAAGTTCCACCTTCTCACCCGGTTTTACGCCCTGCACCACAATGGAACAAGAAGTACTGTTACGGGGAATAAAATCCTGGTCGACAAACCAACCGGAACCTTGCGGGCGATTAAATTTCCCGTTCTTCAAATCAATATCAAGCATGCCATTGCGAAACGAACGTGAAAGATCATTGAATATACCCTGCGGTGTGATCCCTCCCGTTGCAGAAGCCCTCATCAGTACCCTGTCTGCCTCCATATAGCGTACATAACCTGCCCCCCGATTTGCTTCACCGGCAAAAGAGAAGTTGGTACGGGCAATGTAGCCGTAAGGAGCATCTTTGGGATTATTGGCATCATACATCGTATATTTATAATAATCCACCTCAAACATGGCGGCAGCGCCTTGAGCGTCGATTACGCCAAAATTGGCCTCTATCAAGCTGGGCTTGGAAATGGTATCGAGGAAATGGCAGAAATCCTCCACCGTGGCACAAACCTCCAAGGCACGGTAGATAATCCTCCCGTTGGCTGCCCACCAGATTGTAGGATTGGGTGTTCATCAAGGCAAAACCAACGGAGTTTGTACCCATCCATGCCTCTTTCAAGGCAGGAAAGTTAGCACTATTCACATCGGCAATGAAGTTATACTTCTCCCCTTTTATATAAGCAACATGATTTCGCAGATAGTCCGTATCACGGTTTTTCCATAGCAACGGACGGCCGTCAGGAGTAACCTTTCCAGAAACGACGGCAGATGTACAAGCCAGAACCGGCTCAGCAGTGAGTGCCGCAAGCAGTCCCCATATTAAAAAAAGATGTTTTATCATAACCTTGCCTTCCTTAGATTTATATTCGCAAAGGTATGATAATCTGTGAAAGGGCAAAAGAAATCCTCTGAAATCCTTATCCCCTATTCATCAGGAAAGAATTATTCGCTGACAAGTTTCTGCAACTTATCCTGCATATACCGAAGTTTCGCAGTTCCAGTACCTTGTTCTATATGACGGATAATGCCTTTCTTATCCACCAGTATAGTGACCGGCATACCACTCACATGAAAGGTCTCGAAGAAAAACAAGTCATCGGCTATCTGGGTAAAGAGGAAAGGACGGCTCTCTACAATTTTCTTTATTTGTGCAGCACTGTCAAAAGTCGTAGCAAGATAGGTTACATCAGGATAGACTTCTATCCATTTGTTCAGCTCCGGCATTTCACGGATACAAGGACCACAGCCGGTATACCAGAAGTTCAAGACCATAGGACGTCCCGTCACATCGGCCTTGCTCCACTCCTGTCCTTCTATGTCTTTCACTTTGAATTCCGGAAAAGCCTTTCCTATCCATTCTTCCTTCTTCAAAGTCTGTACGGCACCGCCTATCGGCAACTTCTTCCCCGTTCCTCCACGGTAACTCATCAAGAAAGCTTCCGCACCAGGCACCTCGTCGGCAGGAGTAGCATATTCTCTCACCTCCTCAGACAGCACAATGCCCTTGCGCAAGCGGAGTTCCGTAACCTCGTGTCTCGCGCCGTCCTCATGTATTATGAAAGCCGCCACGTTGTCCGAACCCACACCAGGCGGCATGCCTTCGAAGAAAAGCCCGCCCACCAAATAATATTTCTTACCGGCTGTCTGGGCAGAGCAAAGCCCTGCCCCCACAGCTACCAGAATCAGAAACAAAGAGAGAATTTTCCTTATCATAATTGTTAGAGACTATTCACTTTTCAGCGTAATCGTAAGCTTGGGCTGCACCTTCACTTTGCCGGTAGCCATACCTATATACGAAACAACCAATACAGCATCCTTAGAAGGTACAGAAAGGACAAAATTGCCATTGACATCGGTAACGCTTCCCGTAGTGGTACCTTCTATCAGAACAGCCGCACCGATAACAGGCTCACCCTGCTCATCCACCACTTTGCCTTCCACTTTCATATTGCCTTTGGCAATGGTCTTTTCTACAGCTTTAGTTTTTTTAGTAGTGATGTAAATCTCACCTTTTCCACCTGCCTCTTTCTTCACCTCAATACCCTCAATATTCTCGGCAGGTATTAAATCATCGATAGTTTTAGTACCCAAGTCAACCTTTTCTCCATCAATATAGACAGTCTTTATTAAATCAAGACTACTCTTATGCTGTACTTTAGCATTCTCTGCCACCTCATTACCCCGGCGGATAACCATACCCGGAGTTCCTTGTTTCAGGGTTATCAGAACAACGCCATTCTGTCCCTCTTCTCCATATAAATCCGTGGCAGATTTATCTTTCAAAACCGTTACACGTTCTATCTTATCAGGATTCAATGCACTCATGACAGATGGCGTCACCTCTTTTCCATCCACAATATACAATGGCTCTTTCCCATTACCTGCATATCCTTCAACTGTAATACCATTGGCAGAAGAAGTTTTTTCAAGTTTGTCGTCGTCCAGCCTGAACATCACCGGCACCGTAAATTTCACAGCCACCGGCTGCCCCTTCTGTCTCCCCGGCTTCCACTTCGGCATAGTGTTTATCAATCGCAGCGCCTCGGCATCCATATCCTTATCCACAGAACGGAGCACCTTGGAGTCCTTGATGCTTCCATCTTCATCCACCACAAACTGGACAGTGACCCGTCCCTGCGTACCGTTCTCTTTGGCAGATGCCGGATAACGCATATTCGTCTTGATATAATCCATGAAAGCACTCATTCCGCCGCCGGGAAATTCCGGCATCTCCTCTGCCACCTCGAAGACCAGAGTTCCCTTCAACCGCTTGCGGACTTCCGCCGGTACATACTTCACATCGGCAGGCTTCGTAGTGTCACCTGCACTTTCCGCCACTTTTGTTTCTACAATTGCAGCCAAATCGTTAACTTTGACGCTTGAAATCTTCTCCACTTTATCGGAGACTTCGGGACGGGCAAAAGCTGTCACTGCAATGGCAGCTACCGGAAGTACATAAAGATACTTCAAACGTGCCCACGGGCTTGATTTTTCTTTTAACATCATAGTGATACGTTTTTTAAGTTTACTGTGATTAAAGCTGTTGGCCATAGAGTAGAGCCTTGTGCCGACAGCTTTTTTTATTAATAATAGTTGATACTGTTTTGCATCCACACCCTCCTTTATCACCGTTTCATCCGCTTCAAACTCATGGATATTCTGCAATTCCTGCTTCAGGAGCCATGATGCCGGATTGAACCACTGAAAGAAAATGCAGACATCAGCCACCAGCAAGTCCCAGGAATGGCGGTTATGGATATGGGCAAGCTCGTGGATAAGGATTTCCCGTCCGTTCTCCTCCAAGTCTTTCCGTGAAATGACAATATATCCCATCCAACTGAACGGAGCGATGTCACAGTTGTGTACAATCAAAGTAACGCGCTCTTTCCTGCCCGGTAAGTAGCTGCCAATATCCTCTTTTTTACCCGATTTCAGCAACATCAGTAACCGTACCAACGAATATACGTTGCGGAAGGCAAAGAAAACGATTCCTGCCAGATAGACAAGCAGCGCCACTTGTATCCAGGTGACTGTTGCCGTTTCAGCCCTTGCTCCGGCCTCAGTGGCATTCACTGCATCTGCCATCATCAGCAACTGCTCCAATGTCAGCATCGTCTGGTGCACTTCCGTCTCCTGCTTCACACTTACCTCTACCAAAGGCAATAGGCAGGACAACAGCAAAATGCCCAACAATGAAAAACGGTTGAAACGATGAAACGTCTCGCGTGCCAGCAACAAGCGATAAAACAAATAGAATATCGCCAGGCAAACAGAAGATTTGAGTATATAAACAAAAAACAGACCCATGGAATTATTTACTATTTAGGGATTTACGATTTACTATTTACTATTTACAGTTACTTGGTCAGTTCATTCCGTAGCATCTCCACTCCGGGAAATCCGGTTGCTTTGTAGGAAATATCTCCTTCACGGTTCACGACGAAATAGGTCGGGATACCCGGATATTCGTACAGCTTTGCCAATGCCGTACTTTGCTCATTGCTAATGCGACAGTGAATACCGGGTATATCCGGTATCATTACTTTCCATTTTCCTTCAGGAGATGTTTCGTCGACAATATATAGATAAACCACCTCTTTCAGCTCCTCTTTCAACGGTTTCAGGCTTTTCATGGCCCGCATACAAGGACCACACCAGGTGTTCCACATATCCACCAGTACCATCTTGCCACGATAAGGACGAGTAATGACCTGCAACAAACTGTCTGCCGCTACCTCCTTTTCCACCTCAACAATCTTATATCCGGTCTTTCCCTTAGTAGCTTCCAACTCTGATTTCAGTTCGGCTTCAATCCTCCCGTTTCTCATCAGGAACAATTGCCTGAGGTCGGGAGAAGCGATGCTGTCCACCGTCCGACGCTCTTCCTCAGTCAAAGGCATGTACTTGCTCAGATTACGGGAAGCACGCCCGGCAAGAAGCATGTCCGGCCAAAGAGGGTCTTGCACAAACTTATCCCGGAAATTTCCGGTAGCGGTCTTCACAAAGTCCGTATAATAATTGTAATATTTCTGTTCGGGGGTATGCAGAATATCCAGTTGCAGTATTTCCTTGAAGTATGAGGTACTGTCCACCGTCATGTCCGCCCTTTTCACCCCCTTCCTGCCCGAAAGCATCGGGGCATAACTAAGGTTACTCTTGTAATTATAGATAAGGCTGAACAGATTCATATCCAGATTTGCCCGGATATAAGTACGGCAAGCCTGGCTCATATCCTTGTTTTTTACAAGTTTCTTTTGCATATCTTCATAATGCCTGAACAGATACTTTTTATATGCCTGCGGAGTCATCCCACAAATATCTGCATAAAAATCATCAGCTCCCGATAAGCTTTTCATTTCACCGAACCGCAGCAACTCGGTATTCAGACCGGCATAGTCTCCTTCAAACCAAACACAGTTGTCCGTTACACCATCCCTTTTCCGGCTTAAAAGACGGCTTTGCGAATAGAATATTTCAGGCAGATTGATTGTGACATCCAGTTCTCCACCCGGAACGAGAAACAATTCTATTTTCGAACGGGATATCCACAGCGTAGCACCGCTCGGCAACAGCACCTCTGTCTCATAACGGAACGTGCCATCCTCCGCTATCTTCAAGTCCTTACCGGTGAAATACATGAAGAACCAAGGCGAGTCATAGTAGCGTAACGTCACTCCATACTCCGGTTTATACCCCAATATCTGCCCCTTTATGACAGTCTTTCCCATATTCAATTCCGGTCCGGGCAATGGCAAAACCTCATCCGGTTTCTTATTCCGCAAACGTTCGGGAATATCCACCCGAGGTTTCTCTCCGTTGAGCTGTATACCATAAATTACCCATCCTTCATCACTGTCCGGTGTCTCTACAAAATCAAAGCTCTCAGTATCCATCGGAAGCGGACTAAACTTCAAAACAGCAGTCATTTCACCGGAAGCGGGAATATGCGTCCATTCATCCCTGGCAAAACCGGTATTTCCCAAATATCCGTAATCCTTTCCGGATGCCCGCAACACAGCTGTCGAATCAATCCTGACCCTATCGCCCTGCATGCCATAAAGCCTCACCGCCAGCCAGGTCGTATCTTTTCCAAGCGTCACTTGCTCCACTTCAATGCTACGCGTATTGCATGCCATGAAATAGGGTACCTTTACGATTTTCTTTGCCTGCAATCCGCAGCAAATACTTACCAGCAGCAAACAAACCAATCCGATGTTTTTCATAAGCCAGAGTTATTAGAGCCTCAACAATCTCAGTCCCTTCCCTTTTCCACGTCTTGTATCAACTGCTTCAGTTCTTCCAGGGATATATCCTCTTCCTTCACCAGAGACGACACTGCGCTGAGATAGGAATTATTGAAATATTTGCTGATAACGTTCTTCAGTGTCCGCTTGCGGAAATCCTCCTCGCTGACCACCGCATAATACTGATACGTGTTGCCGTACGTATGATGGCTCAGGAATCCCTTATCCTCCAATCCTCTCACAATGGTGGACAAAGTATTGAAATGTGGTTTCGGCTCTTCATAGAATGCCAGCATTTCCTTCACAAACAAGGGTCCCTTTTCCCAGAAAAAGCCCATGATTTCTTCTTCTTTTGCAGTCAATCCTTTCATAACATTCTTTGTTTTCCGCAAATAACTAAATTATTTAGTTCAAAAACTAATTTCTCTCG
>OGNR01000337.1_pt1 | contig 27784 bp, 24 predicted proteins | sample 1573501 | NCBI WGS metagenome assembly OGNR01 (sample SAMEA2581918, study PRJEB24529) | metagenome | biome: Human gut stool | place: China | collected 2011 | reverse complement strand
TCTCATATATAATATATCTTGCACAGGGTTCAGGCTCAGGAATGACATACAATATACCAGTGGCAGCCATAATAATATCAGTTGTGGCAGTTATCCTTCTGATATACTTTATAATGCAGTATTCGCTTATAAAGATAAAGCGCCAGAACATTATAGAAACTATAAGAGGTATAGAATAGTTGATTTTTTTAAATGTATTATATATAATTTCATAAGGAATTAACTACTATAATGGTAGGTAAAGGAGATATATATAATGCTGACACAATTTTCCAGAACAGAGTTATTGTTTGGTAAAGAAGCCATGGATAAGCTTGCACACTCAAGGGTAGCTGTATTCGGAATAGGCGGAGTGGGTGGCTTTGCCTGTGAAGCCCTGGTAAGAAGCGGCGTAGGTGCGTTTGACCTTATAGATGATGACAAAGTGTGCCTTACTAATCTTAACAGACAGATTATTGCGACAAGAAAGACAATCGGTAAGTATAAGGTTGATGTTATGAAAGAAAGAATGGAGGAGATTAATCCGGATGTTGATGTGCGTGTGCACAAGTGTTTCTTTCTTCCAGAAAATGCCGATGATTTTCCATTTGAGGAGTATGACTATATCATAGATGCGGTGGACACGGTAACTGCAAAGATAGCTATTGTTATGAAGGCACAGGAACTTGGTATTCCGGTTATAAGCAGTATGGGTGCAGGAAATAAGCTTGACCCTACAGCTTTCAGGGTTGCTGATATATATAAGACAAGAGTGTGTCCGTTAGCAAAGGTTATGAGACGTGAGCTTAAGAAAAGAGGCGTTAAGAAGCTTAAGGTCGTATATTCAGAGGAGCAGCCAACAAGACCAATAGAGGATATGGCTATAAGCTGCCGTACTAACTGTATATGTCCTCCGGGTGCAGCCCACAAGTGTACTGAAAGAAGAGATATTCCGGGAAGTACAGCATTTGTTCCATCGGTTGTAGGTCTTATAATAGCAGGAGAAGTTATTAAGGATATCGCGGGGAAGAATTAGTAAAAGTATTATAATAGCAGTCAGTAACTTGACTGCTATTTTTTTATATTATTGCATATTTTTATTGATTAATTGATTAAAAATTTATAAAATACAATTATAAATTCGTAAGTATATTCTATGATTATTAAGTGTGTCAAAAAGCTTCTATATGAAGTTAAGGCATGCTATTTATTATGCATAGAAGGTATGGAAAGAGGAGCAATGGCAGATAAGGGTAAGTCAGAAAACATAATTGAACTAAAAGACATATGCAAGGTGTATGATGATAACGGCTTTAAGGCTGTTGATAACTTTAACCTGCAGGTTAAACGCGGTGAATTCGTAACATTTCTTGGTCCGTCAGGATGTGGAAAGACGACAACATTAAGAATGATAGCGGGATTTGAGATGCCAACAAGCGGGCAGATACTCCTTAATGGAGAGGATATATCACAGCTTCCAGCCAATAAAAGACCTATTAATACGGTATTCCAGCGATATGCCCTTTTTCCACATATGAATATATATGACAACATAGCATTTGGACTTAAGCTTAAGAAGCTGCCAAAGGATGTTATAAGAAAGAAGGTTAAGAGAGTTCTTTCAATAGTCGACCTTGAAGGCTTTGAGGACAGAAAGATATCTACTCTTTCAGGCGGACAACAGCAGCGAATAGCGATAGCAAGAGCGCTTGTCAACGAGCCTGAGATACTTATGCTTGATGAGCCGTTAGGTGCGCTTGATTTAAAAATGCGTCAGGAAATGCAGCTTGAGCTTAAGCATATGCATGATGAACTTGGAATTACATTTATATATGTAACGCATGACCAGGAGGAGGCGCTTACTATGTCGGATAAGATAGTAGTGCTTTCAGAAGGAAAGATACAGCAGATAGGTACACCTGAGGATATATACAACGAGCCTCAGAATGCTTTCGTAGCCGATTTTATCGGTGAGAGTAATATTTTTAAGGGAATTATGACCGGTAATATGAAAGTCAGATTTTGCGGCGGTGAGTTTATGGGTATGGATGATATACCGGATGGAACACTTGTCGATGTTGTCGTAAGACCTGAGGACGTAATTATAACTAAGCCTGAGAACGGAACAGTAACAGGTGAGGTTACATCAGTTATATTCAAAGGTATGCATTATGAGGTTACAGTTGAGTCAGGCAAGTATGAGATGGTTATAAGAACTACCAGGTGTTATGCAGTCGGTGATAAGGTTGGTATGCAGCTTGAGCCGGACGGCATACATGTTATGGTTGCAGAAGACCATACAACAAGCTTTGTGACAAGCATTAATGCTGATTATACACTTGATTTTAACGGAAAGGTTATTAACTGCGACTTAACAAAGGTTATACCTAAGTCAAGTATGAGCGGCGGCACTCTTGTTGATGAGAATAAGGAAAGCATAGATATCAGCAAGCTTAAGATAGTCGTATCTATACAGCCTTATGATATAAAAATGAGTGATGATATTGAGGAAGGTCTTGTATCAGGACGAATAATCAACCTTATATATAAAGGTGACCACTACAGTTATGTCATAAGAACTGAATACGGACATGACCTGATAGTTGATGATGAGTATCTGTGGAACATGGATGATACAGTCAGTCTTGTCATGCCGGAGGACAAGATGAAGTTCCAGTTAAAGAAGTAGCTGGTAAAAAAGTATTATGGATATTAGTTATAAAAAGTTATCTAAAAATTATAAAAAAGGATTAATAATATGGGTGGAGTTTTTTCAAGAAAACAGCTTGGTATTCCTTATGGAATATTTCTTATATTGTTTATTGCTGCGCCACTTCTTGTATTGTTTTACTATGCATTTACAAATGGCTCAGGACAGTTTACACTTGGTAATCTTAGCGGATTTTTTACAGACCCTAACACACTTGGAACACTTGTATACAGCCTTGTGTTAGCAGTCGTTGTAACTATAGTATGTCTTTTAGTGGCTTACCCTGTGGCATACATACTTGCACAGAGTAACCTTAAAAGAAAGTCAGTTATACTTATGCTTTTTATTCTTCCAATGTGGATTAACTTTACATTAAGGATTACAGCACTTAAAGAAGTACTTTCACTTATAGAAGGCAATCTTGCATTTTATCCATTCATCAATACAGTGATAGGTATGACATATGATTTCCTTCCATTTATGATACTGCCATTGTATACAGTGCTTGATAAGATGGATAAAAGTGTCATAGAAGCGGCGGCTGATCTTGGAGCGAATAATTTCCAGACATTTGTCAAGGTTATACTTCCTCTGTCGGTTCCGGGAATTGTGAGCGGAGTATCAATGGTATTTCTTCCAGCGATGACTAACTATGTCGTGCTAGATATGCTTTATAACAGTACATATATTATGGGTAGCCTTATCGGAAGTTACTTCAGCGCATACGACTGGCACAATGGTTCTATGATAGCGCTTATACTTCTTGTAATCATATGCGTTGTGAGTCTTGTATCAGCAGAGGATTCAGACAGCACAGGACGTAAGTTATAAAGTTTATAGTGTATACACAGAATGGAGAAGTTATGTTGAAAAAATGTATCAAGTATGCAGTTATCTGCCTTGTTCTTATATTTATGTATGTTCCAATTCTTATACTTGCGGTGTATAGTTTTACGGATGCACCAAATATCGGACCTATACATGGATTTTCGTTACAGAATTATATAACACTTTTTACAACAGAAGAGCTGCGGGATATGATAACGGGCTCTATTATGCTTGCACTTGGAAGTGCAGTGCTTGCAACTATATTAGGAACTACAGGTGCTATAGGCGCATTTTATTCTGGAAAGCATGTAAAGAGTACTATTTCAGTACTTAATCAGGTTCCAGTTGTAAATGCAGATGTAGTTACAGGTTTTTCGCTCTGTATATTACTTGTAGTTGTATTTGGAATAAGTAAGGATACATATCTGCCTTTAGTTGCAGGACATGTAGTGCTTAGTGCGCCGTTTGTATATCTTGCGGTTATGCCTAAGTTAAAGCAGATGGATCCAAGCCTTTATGAGGCAGCTCTTGACCTTGGGGCAACACCTTTTTATGCGCTTATACATGTGATTATTCCACAGTTGGCATCAGGTATATTATCAGGCTTTGTCATGGCGGTAACTTTATCGCTTGATGATTATTTTGTTGCGACATACACGAAGCCGGCTACATTTGATACTATAAGTACTTATGTTGTAAATGCAACAAAAGGTTCGCAGACACAGATTAAAACAGCACTCTGGGCTCTTTCAACAATTATATTTTTATTTGTTGTGATTATCGAGGTTGTTATGAATTTTGCACCTGTTGGCGGTAAGAAGGAGGCAAAGGATGAGTAAGGATTGTGGTAAATTCAGGCATATAGCTGGTGTGTGTACATCAGTTGTGCTTGCAGGTATATTTACAGTAAGCTCAGTACTTGCTGGAATACATATGACAGGCGATGACAAAAGCATTTTTTCACCAGTTACTGTCAGTGCTGCCGATAACAGTGAGATAACGCTTAAGATATGTAACTGGGAAGAGTATATAGATGAAGGCGGCTGGGATGAGTCCGAAACTATCGACCTTGAAAGTGGTGATATCAGGGGAGTGAATTCTATGGTAGAGGATTTTGAGGAGTGGTACTATAAGACCTATGGCAAAAAGGTCAAGGTCGAGTACAGCTGTCTTGGAACTAATGAGGAGCTTTATAATATGCTTACTCTTGGTGATGAGTATGATCTTATATGTCCATCTGAATATATGTTTATGAAGCTTATGGCAGAGGGCTGGCTTGAGCCTTACTCAGAGCAGTTTTATGACAAGAGCATCAAAGAAAACTACTATGCAAAGGGTGTTTCTCCATTTATTAAGAAAATATTTGACGATAATAAGATAAATGGTGAATCGTGGAGTAAGTATGCGGCAGGTTATATGTGGGGCGTTACAGGCATTGTATACAATCCTGAGGAAGTGACTAAAGAAGAAGCCTCAACATGGACTATTATTAATAATGACAAGTTCAGAAGAAGAATAACTATCAAAGATAATGTAAGAGATTCAATGTTTGCGGCAATAGGAGCAGTCAAGGCAGACAAGCTTACAGACCCTTCATTTGTAAGTCAGCCGGATTATAAGGAAAAGCTGGCTGAGGAAATGAATGATACTTCAGATGAAGCTATTGAAAGTGTTCAGGAGTATCTGCAGAAGGCAAAGGATAATGTGTATTCCTTTGAAACTGACAGCGCCAAGGTTGATATAGTGAATGGCAGGGTAGGTGCAAGCTACCAGTGGTCTGGTGATGCCGTGTATACAATAGGGCAGGCGGCTGAGTCAGATATGCAGTTAAGCTTTGCAGTTCCTAAGGAAAGTACTAACATTTACTTTGATGGCTGGGCTATGTTAAAGTCAGGTATCAACGGCGATGAAGAGAAAAAGCAGGCGGCAGAAAGCTTTGTTAATTTCGTTTCTATGCCTGAAAATGCTGTGAGAAATATGTACTATATCGGATATACATCTGCTATTTCCGGTGGTGACAGCAGTGTTATATATGATTATGCCAAGTGGAATTATGGATATGATTCTATAGTTGAAGAAACAGGTGAAGAGCAGGAAGAAGCTGAATATTCACTTGGTTATTTCTTCTCTGGCATATCAGATGATAAGAATTACACATTTAAGACAACAAAGGATGAAACAGAAGGACAGCTTTTTGCACAGTATCCAACAGATGATATTATGGGAAGAAGTGCTGTTATGCAGTACTTTGATACAGACAGGACAGCTAAGATTAATCAGATGTGGATTAATGTAAGATGTTTTAATATCCATAAGGTTCCAGTGTGGGTGTGGCTCGTAACATGTACAGTGATAATTGTGCTTGCAGTACTTAAGATTGTGAGCGTTGTAAGGAAACGCAGGGAAATATAATGATGTAAGATAATAACTAAAACAGTGTTTATCCTGATATAATGGGCGCAAAAGAAAAGGAAGCGGCTGCAAAGCAGCCATTTACTTTTCTTGCGCCATTAACGAACGAACATGTTTTAATTATATATATTATTCTTTAGTTATGTTACTTAGCATGTTCTGGATGAAAGCTTCTCTTTTTATTAGGAGTTATATATACTCTGTCACTTTCATTTTCACGTCCGACAGCCTTAGCCTTAAAGAACTTACGTGTTTCGGCAACAACAACTCCATTTAATGCAAATATTACAATCATATTAGGGATAGCCATTAATCCATTAAATATATCGGCAATAGTCCATACAGCGCTTACTGTCATATATGGTCCGATAAATACAGCCAATATGTATAACCAGCGGAATATCTTTATGTGTTTTACGTTGCCATCACTTAAGTATTCAAGACACCTTTCACTATAATAATCCCATCCAAGAATAGTTGTAAATGTGAAAAATACAAGACATAACATAAGCACGAAAGCAGAAGTTACAATGATTTTAATTGCAGCGGGAACCTGAGTTATATTAGTTATGACAAGGATAGTTACAAATAATACATATAATATAGCCATAAATGGAACAACTATCTGGCTTACGTTAGCTATTCTTTTAACACCTCCAATAAGTACAAGTGCGACACATACGGTAAGTACAAGAGATGCAATTACAACAGACCATGAGTATTGTCCTAAGAATGGTATAGTGACACAGTGTGAATTTTTTTCCCATTCCACGCTCTATATAGTAGAAGGGTCTGCCAAGGCTGTGTCCGTCTTTAGTTATAACACGGTATTTGACAGCTAAAAGACCTTCTGAATACTTAGTTGCCATTCCAAAGAATGCGGTTACAACCATCCAGAATAAAGCACCCGTACCACCTGCACCAACGGCAGTTGCAACACCTACTATATTACCAGTACCAATGGTTGCGCTTAATGCCGTACATAATGCACCAAAGCTTGATATTTCACCATCACAGGCATCTTCGCTACATTCTGATACATCGGTGAGTGGCAAAATTTACTTTTGACACTTACATCATATATATTAAATATTATTCATTTTCTTCTTTATCAACAACCTTGATAATATTCTTCTTCCACATAATTCTTGAAGAAATAATAGCAACAGGAAGCATAAAAAGTATGAGGAAACCAACCATACCAAAGAAAATGTTGATGTAATTGAAAATCTTGCGATAGAAAGAGCCAAGGAGCTGTTTGGCTGTGATTATGTCAATGTACAGCCACATTCAGGCGCACAGGCTAATATGGCAGTTCAGTTTGCTGTACTTCAGCCGGGTGATATCATAATGGGTATGAACCTTGACCAGGGCGGACATCTTACACATGGTTCACCAGTTAATATGTCTGGAAAGTACTTCCATGTAGTACCATACGGTGTAGATGAGAACGGATACCTTGATTATGATGAGGTGAGAAGACTTGCACTTGAATGTAAGCCTAAGATGATTATAGCAGGCGCAAGTGCTTATGCAAGAACAATAGATTTTAAGAAGTTCAGGGAAGTTGCCGATGAGGTAGGTGCTGTACTTATGGTAGATATGGCTCATATTGCAGGTCTTGTAGCAGCAGGACTTCATCCAAGCCCAATCCCATATGCAGATGTTGTCACAACAACTACTCATAAGACCTTAAGAGGACCTAGAGGTGGTATGATTCTTGCCAATAAGGAAGCTGCTGAAAAGTTTAACTTTAACAAGGCTATATTCCCAGGAATACATGGCGGCCCTCTTATGCATGTCATAGCTGGCAAGGCAATATGTCTTGGTGAAGCTCTTAGGCCTGAATTCAAGGCATATCAGGAGCAGGTTGTCAAGAATGCAAAGGCATTATCAGCAGCACTTATAGATGAAGGCTTTGATATATTGACAGGTGGTACAGATAATCATCTTATGTTAGTTGACCTTAGAAATATGGATATAAGTGGTAAAGAGTTACAGAACAGATGTGATGAGGCATATATCACACTTAACAAGAATACAGTACCTAATGACCATAGAAGCCCATTTGTAACATCTGGCGTAAGAATAGGAACACCAGCAGTTACAACAAGAGGTATGGTTGAGTCAGATATTCAGATAGCACAGGAGGCTGTACTTGCTCCCATCGGAGAGGTTGCTGCAAAGCTTGATATTAAAGAAGATGAATTAGAATGTTATGGAAAATATAAAGCTAAACTTTCTTCAGATATATGGGAAAGAGTAAAAGACAACAAGGATGGAAAGCTTATACTTGTGACTGTCATTAATCCGACTCCGGCAGGTGAAGGAAAGACTACAACAAGTGTAGGACTTGGAGAAGCATTTAACAGACTCAATAAGAAAGCAGTCATAGCATTAAGAGAGCCTTCACTTGGACCTTGTTTTGGAATAAAAGGAGGCGCAGCAGGTGGCGGATATGCACAGGTAGTTCCAATGGAGGACTTGAACCTGCATTTTACAGGAGATTTTCACGCTATTACATCTGCCAATAACCTTTTGGCTGCACTGCTTGACAACCATATACAGCAGGGAAATGTACTGGGCATAGACCCGGAAAGAATTGTGTGGAAACGCTGTATCGATATGAATGACAGGGTATTAAGAAATATCGTTGTCGGTCTTGGCAAGAAGACAGACGGTGTTGAGTATGATACACAGGCCGTAAAACAGCTTAAGAGGCTTACAGAGCTTGGATTTGGCAGTTTTCCTGTATGTATGGCGAAAACTCAGTTCTCATTATCAGAAGACCCAAAGCTTTTAGGCCGTCCAGAGAACTTTAAAATTCACGTCAGGGAAGTATATGTGTCAGCAGGAGCCGGTTTTGTTGTAGTACTGACAGGTTCAGTTATGACCCTTCCGGGACTTCCTAAGAAACCGGCAGCTTATGGCATTGATGTTGACGATAATGGAGTTATAACAGGATTATTCTAAAGGTTATGCGCAAAATGCGTGGAAATGAGGATTAGTATGGAAGAATTAAGAGGATTACCAGTTGCCAATGCAATTAATGAAAAGCTTATAGAACAGATTAAAGATATGGATGTATTACCACAGCTTGCAATAATCAGAGTTGGCGAACGTCCTGACGACTGCGCATATGAACGTGGCGCAGTAAAGAAAATGGAAAAAGTCGGTGTACGCTGCAAAACGTATACATTTGCTGCTGATATTGATAATGAAACATTTCAGAAAGAATTCGATAAGATTAATACGGATGCCGACATAGACGGAATTCTTGTGTTAAGACCGCTTCCTAAGCAGCTTGATGAAAGGGCAGTTGAAATTAAGATTGACCCGCGAAAAGATAAAGATATTGCAGCTATAGCAACACCTGTACCCGGCGGGGTAGGTTCAGTCACAACATCAGTGCTTGCAAAGCATCTTGTGAGGACTGCGAATCTTAGAGGTTAGTAAATATTAAAGTGTAAAAAATCCTCCTGTGTGCATTATTAAATATGCATATGGGAGGATTTTTTGGATTATACAGTTTATTGTCAGAAATTAGGGAGGGTTCAGAACAATTTTTAAATATATAGAAAGAATATATATTGTCATTTATATATTTTTTTGATATTATAATTATAACTTTATCAGAGTAGAGTGTAGAAGTTAAGAAGACATTTATAATATAATGATGAATATTGTCGTACAGGTGTGAATGACTTTTTGACAGTGACATCATAACGCAGCAGCCAACATATGACACAGTATACAGAACGGAGAGGAACTTATGAAAAAAGGCAAGTTGTATATTGTTAGTTTATTTATAGCATTATGTATATTGTTTAATCTGGCAGGAAAGTGCGCGGCTGAATGGTTTAATCTGCCATTGTGGCTTGACTCACTGGGGACAGTTGCGGCTGCTTATGTGTGCGGACCGGTGTGTGGTGTTATTGTCGGAGTTACTCTTAATATTGTTTATTCTATAATATATTCGTGGACATATGTGTGTTATGCCATAGTAAGTGCCTCAATAGCAGTTGTCGCAGGTATATGTATCAGTAAGGATTATATGAAAACGCTGCTTGGTGCGCTTACTGCAAGTTTCTATATAGCACTTGTTTCGTGTGCTATTTCCGTGATTTTTAATTATGCATTTTTTAATGGTTATACAAGTAATGTATGGGGAGATGGAGTTATCGACTTTCTTTTAAGAATAGGTTTTAACAGCTTTTTAAGCCATGTTGCAGGACAGTTTTATATGGACTTTCTTGATAAGGTCATAACGGTGCTTGTGCTATATATATTTGCAAGATTTGATAAGGACAGGAACAGGTTTGATAAAAGGGTAATGACAGCCTGTGCGTATATTGGTTTATCAGTTATAGCTGCTGGGCAGATTATTATAAGTGCTTCGTCTGTCGGTGTGCAGGCGGCTTATAATGACAGACAGAATAATATTAATATAGAAGAAACACCGGATTACAATTCATATATACAGACAGTGTATGGAAGAGAGAACGGCATACCGGGAGGCTGTGCCAATGATATAGTACAGACTAATGATGGAATATTATGGATAGGTACTTATGGCGGATTATACAGATACAATGGCACAGAGTTTGTATGGATGGATGAGTATGACTCTGTAAGGACAGTTAACTGCCTGTACATAGATGAAGAGGGCAGGCTGTGGATAGGAACTAATGATGATGGTTTATCTATTATGATTAATGAAACCGTTGTAAATGTTGTATCAGAAAAAGATGGTCTGCCAGCAGACACCGTAAAATGCATAACGCAGGGCGCAGAGGGTGATTATTATATAGGAACTACGGGTGCTATGTCTGTTGTTTCGATGTCTGGTGGCCTTTCAGTTAAAAGTATTATAGATAATATAACTTATGCTGTCAGTGCAGACTCCGATAAGAATGGTAATGTAGCGGTTGTCAGTGATAATGGAAAGCTTAGTATTGTAAAAAAAGATACAGTCATATCCGATTATAGTGCCATAGATGGAAGTAATTATACGACATGTTCATTTGACGAAGATGGAATACTTTATGCCGCAACATCAAGCGGCAATATAGATAAGTATAAGGTGGATAATGGAATTCTTACATTCAGTGAAAGTGTAAGCTGTCATGGGCTTAATAATATAAATAAGTTACAGTTTATAGATAGTGCTCTTACAAGAGGGGAAACGCTTTTTGTGTGTGCAGATAATGGCATAGGTTATTATGATGCAAAGGGTGAATTAATAAATATAGACACAGGTGATTTTAACAGTTCTATAGACCATATGACAGCGGATTATCAGGGAAATCTCTGGTTTACATCATCAAGGCTTGGACTGCTCAGATTAAGCAGGTCATCATTTACGCAGCTTAACTATGTACAGAATACTGAAAGCTCAGTTGTGAATTCAGTATGTAAATGGAACGAAAGATATTATATAGGTACAGACAGCGGACTTGCAGTTACGCTGGCAGAAGGCAGTGAAAATGTAAATGTGGGTATCGAAACACAGAATATTGACAGTTCTGTAAATGAGCTTGTTAATGTGCTTGATAATGTAAGAATAAGATGCATAACTGCTGACAGTAATAATAATATGTGGATATGTACAACAGGAAGCGGAATATATGAGCTTACATATAGCGGAGAGCTTATAAAGTATGATAAAGATAATGGCCTTAATGGAAACAGATACAGGACTATAACAGAGTTAAGCGATAATACTATGCTTGCAGCAGGAGATTCAGGTCTTAGTTTTATAAAAAATGAAGGTGTCATCTATAATATAGGCTCTGCCATGAAAAACAGCAAAGTGTTATGCACACTTGAAGCTGATATATCCGGCTATGGAAGGGTAATACTTGCAGGAACAGATGGTAATGGAATAGAAGTTATACGTGATGGAGTTATAACAGATAACTATGGCAAGGATGATGGTCTTAGTTCAGAAGTTATACTAAGAATGGTGAAGGACAGTTCTGGTGAAGGAATATTTGTAGTTACGAGTAACAGCCTGTGTTATATGGATAATACAGGTGCTGTAAGAATACTGGATAACTTTCCTTATTATAACAATTATGACATAGTTGTTGGAAATGATGATGACCTTTTTGTGCTTGGTTCTGCCGGAATATATGTGGTAGATAAGACAGACTTGCTGTCAGGTAAAAGTCTTGAATATAAGCTGCTTAATGGCGATTGTGGTCTTGAAAAGGCGCTTACGCCTAATGCGTGGAATTATATTGATGAAAATAATAATCTGTATATGTCAACTGATGAAGGAGTGGTGAGTGTTAATCTTAATGATTACACTACTAATATAAGGTCATACCGTATACAGATGAAGTCAGTTAAAATAGACGGCGAGCGCCTGAGGGTAAAAAGAGGAGAAGATATATATATTGACAGCGGGGCACATATTATAGAGATATTTCCGGAGATTATTAATTATTCTGTCAATACTCCATATGTAAGTATATATCTTGAGGGATATGATACTGAACCAAGGACAGTGCTGCAAAGTGATATGTCTAATATAGTATATATGAATATACCAGTTGGTACATATACATTTTATCTTTCAGTTCTTGATGAAAAGGGAAAAGTGCCAATAGTTGAGAATACTTATACAATCATAAAAAGAGCAGAAATATATGACAACTGGTGGTTTAAGGTGTATATGGTTGGCGTATTTGCACTTGCCGTTGCATACCTTACATGGATAATATTCCATACACAGATTAAAAGAATGCTGGATTTTCAGAAAAAAGAGCTGGAATTCGTTAAAAAGCAGCTTGAGATGGGCAATGAAACGGTTATAACCATAGCAAGGACGGTTGATGCAAAGGATGTCAATACAAGTAAACATTCACTGAGAGTATCAGAATATTCAGTCCTTATAGCCAAAGAGCTTGGATACAGTGACGAGGAGTGTGAGAATTTACGAAAGGCAGCATTACTTCACGATATAGGAAAGATAGGTATTCCTGACAGAATACTTAACAAACCTGAAAGGCTTACGGATGAGGAGTACGCTGTTATGAAATCGCATGTTGAAAAAGGAGCAGAGATACTTAAAAGCTTTACACTTGTTAATCATGTTGAAGAAGGAGCGCTGTATCATCATGAAAGATATGACGGCAAAGGATATATGCACGGGCTTAAGGGTGAAGAGATACCTCTTAATGCAAGGATTATCGGTATAGCAGATGCATTTGATGCCATGACAGCTAACAGAGTGTATAGAAAGAAGCTTGATAAGGATTATGTGCTAGGTGAGATAAGGAGAGGAAGCGGAACACAGTTTGACCCTAAGCTTGTTGATATAATGCTAGGACTTATTGAAAGCGGTATGATAGATATTGATAATCTGTATAAGGATGGTGAAGCTGATGAAGATAAGTAATATTAAAGGCATATTTAGTAAAATGCTGTCTTATACAGTAAAAAGAGAGTTTATAATAACTCTTATAACGTGTATTGCAGCAAGTATCATCATAGGCGTATATATGGTCTATTCAAGAAAGGATGAGGATAAGAGCATTAAGGTAGGGATAATATATGTTGGTGATGCGAGTACAACTTATACAGATAATTTTATAGAGGCACTTGCGGATATTAAAGAAGAATATGGCGATAAGGTTGAAGTTATGCCTATGTATAATGTTGCCGAAGGTACAGAGAGGGAATATCTTGAAGAGCTTGTAAATGCTGGCTGTGACCTTATATTTTCAACAAGTTATAACTATGGCATTACAACTAAGGAAATAGCTGGTAAGTATCCGGATGTCCAGTTCTGTATGGCAACATGTTCTAATGCCAATGAAGAGCCTTATCTTGACAATTATCACACATTCATGGGTGCTATATATGAGGGAAGATATGCTGCTGGTGTGGCGGCTGGCATAAAGTTAAAGGAGCTTATAGATGCAGGAATAATTACAGAAAATGAGGCTAAGATAGGTTATGTAGGAGCGTATCCATATGCAGAGGTCATATCGGGGTATACAGCATTTCTGCTTGGAGCAAGGTCAGTGGTAAGCCAGACCACTATGACGGTAAAGTATACATACAAATGGAATGATTACCGTACAGAAAAGAAATACGCAAGAGAGCTTATAGATGAACAGTGTATTATTATATCACAACATTCAGATACAGCGGGACCGGCTACTGCGTGTGAGGAAACGGCATCTGATGTACCGGTTTTTAATGTAAGTTATAACCAGAGTATGCTTGATGTAGCACCAACCACTTATCTTACAGGCTGTAAGATTAACTGGATGCCATATATGAAGGCTGCGGTTGATGCAGTTCTTAATGGAAATGTTATTGAGAAGAATATCGAAGGCAATATAAATGGCAATGATGTGGGGGCAGGCTTTGATGAAGGCTGGGTTTCCATGCTTGAGTTTAATGATATTGTTGTGGCAGATGGTACCAAAGAGGCAGTTGAGAGCGTCATTGAGCAGCTTAATAAGGGAAAGCTTACTGTATTTAAGGGCGATTACATCGGTGTAAAGCAGGATAATCCACAGGATACAATAGACTTAAGGGATGGTTATATAGAAAATAAGGATAGTTCGGCACCGGCATTTGATTATATATTAAAGGATATTATTACGATAGAATAATTTATAGAATTATTTGAAAAAATATTTGACAATATTATCTTAGGTATGATAAAATACGCAAGCTTTAAATGGTTTTATTGGAAACGACACATCCTCCGGATGATAACGAACAACACATAAAGTATTGAAAATGTTAAAAGTTATCATTAAAGGAGGATTTTTTTATGCCAAAAAACAAGTTTCAGGATGTTATTTTCACAATTATTATGGCAACAATTATGGTCTATGGAATGGTCGTATATAATGTTGCCCTCAACACAGGTACTGTGAATGGTACTACTTTCTTAGCTGCAACGCATGAGCTCCCAATCATGGTTCCAATTGCCTTCGTACTCGAATTCTTCGTTGTAGGAAAGATAGCTAAAATGCTTGCGTTCACAGTTATGCGTCCTACAGACAGACCTCAGTTCATCACATATGCAATATCAATATGTATATGCTGCATTATGTGTCCGATTATGAGTCTCGTTGCAACATTTCTTTTCAAAGAACCATCCTTTGGCATGTGGATTAAGACATGGGCAATGAATTTCCCTATGGCAATCTGCTATCAGATGTTCTATTGCGGACCATTTGTAAGGCTTATATTCAGGGCAATATTTGTCAGGAAAAATGCTGAAGTCCCAGAAAACATGTGCGCTGTAGATACAGAATAATATTAACTATCAGGCAGGAGATTTTCTCCTGCTTTTTTATATATTACGGATATTCAGATAGAAAATGTGTTATTATATGAATATCAATCCAAAGAATGGAGAATTATCATGAAAGCCTATGAACGATTATTAAAATATGTCTCTTACTGGACAACTTCTGACGAGGAATGCCGACAGATTCCATCTTCGGAAAGACAGTTTGAGTTAGGAAAAGTGTTAGAACAGGAATTGCGCGATCTCGGTTTAGAGAAAGTCACTTTAACCGATCACTGCTATGTTTACGGACTGCTGCCGGCAACGAAAGGATATGCTGACAAGCCTGCTGTCGGTTTTATTTCCCATATGGACACTGCTCCTGATTTTTCTGGAAAAGATGTCAAACCACAGATCATTCCGGATTATGACGGCAATGATGTTCTTTTAAAAGGAAGCGGCGCTTATCTGAAAATATCCGATTTCCCTACACTTAAAACATTAAAAGGACGCACACTGATCACTACAGATGGAACAACCCTGCTCGGCGCTGACGATAAAGCCGGGGTTTCCGAGATCATGACGGCAGTGGAACAGATCATCACAGAAAAAATACCTCACGGCGACATCTGGATCGGCTTCACACCGGACGAAGAAGTCGGAAGCGGTGCTGATTTATTTGACCTTGACTATTTTAAAGCCAGATTTGCCTACACCGTTGACGGCGACTACGAGGGCGAAGTTGCCTATGAAAACTTCAATGCTGCAAGTGCTTCTTTTGAGATCACTGGCGTCAATGTCCACCCTGGAGAGGCAAAAGATATTATGATCAACGCTGCCCTTGTCGGCTGTGAGATTGCATCTCTTCTCCCTGAAAATGAGACTCCTGCCCACACCGAAGGCAGAGAGGGATTTTATCATCTGACTGATTTTAGCGGAGACATCGCCCACGCCAAAGTGAATTATATCGTGCGCGACCATGACAAAGCCACTTTTGAAAAACGTCTTGATACACTGCGTGGCATTGAGAAAAAAATGAATGAAAAATATCACGCAGACACTGTAAAATTGAACATTCAGCATTCCTATAGCAATATGCTGGAAGTCATTGAAAAGAATGAATATGTCGTTGCAATTGCAAAAAAAGCAATCAAAAACGTTGGTCTGGAACCGGTCTCCCGCCCAGTCCGCGGTGGTACAGACGGCGCCAGATTAAGTTTTATGGGACTTCCTTGTCCGAACCTCGGAACCGGCGGCTATGGTTTCCACGGACCGTTTGAACATATCAGTGTAGAAGGTATGGATACCGCTGTTTCGGTTATCAAAGAAATCGTAAAAATCACTGCCGAATAATGATCCGAAGCGTTTTTCCTGTTGCACAAAAAATCTGCCATACAAAAATTGCATTTGTATGACAGATTTTTTATTGTCTTAAATATCATTTTTTTACTTTACACCGAAGTCTTTCTTCTATTATAAGTTTGCAATCAATGCTGCGATCTCGTCCGGTGTCATAACCTTATTCGGATCTGACAGATCAGGCATTGCCGGCTCATCATCTACAACTGTTTCATCTTCCAATGGAATCTTCTCGACCGGAACATTATCATCCGAATCCGTCAAAGTATCTACCATAATATCATCATACTTGGATAAATCTTCCTCCGGAGAAGAAACTTCTTCTTTACCAATTGATGTTTCCTCCATATCAGATGGAACTTCTTCGATCGGTGTCTCCTCCATCACGGACGGTTCCTCTTCGACCGGTGTCTCCTCCATCACGGACGGTTCTTCTTCGATCGGTGTCTCTTCCATCACGGATGGTTCTTCTTCGATTGGTGTCTCTTCCATCACAGTTGCTTCTCCAGCAGCCGATGGGATCTCCTCAACTGCGACTTCCTGAACCTGTGGTTCTTCTTTTTCAATTTTATTCTCTTCTGCCAAGATACGTTCCTCGGTAAAAAAGTTCTGTTTTGCAGACTCTGCTGCTATCTTTGCATCAGCTCCGATCGTATTCAATGTATTCTGCAAAACTTCCAGCTGCTGTAATATTTTATTCTGATTGTCTAAAATATTCTGTGCATATGCGCTGTCATTTTTATTAGTTTCCGGTGCCGGATGCGAAACATTGTCTGATAAAACAGCCTCTAACATCGAAATCTTTTCCATGATGTGGTCATTGGAATTCATCAGTGCATCTGCATTCTCTTTACTTCTTCCAATGGAAACCTTTGCTACTGCTTTCTGTGCGTGGATAATATCCTCCACATTTGCTTTCCGGGACTGGTTTCCTTTTTCAATGAGTTCATACAGATCATCAAATGTTTTCCTCAATAAAAGATAAGACGCTTTTTCTGATTTAAAAATACTATCATACTGTTCTTCTTTGCGATTCTTTTCTGCCATCAGATAAATCGAAATGGAATCTACCAAAAAATAGATTGCAACCAGAAACAATGCTGTAATGATCGCCAGAATAATAAATTTCTGAGGCATATTGATCATTGCATATAAATCTGCAACCAGTAAAACTACCGCAATTAACAATGTAATATTTATGCGGAACCTGACATTTTTTTCGCTGTTCTTATCCATAAGAGCTACCTCCCACTATTGCGTCCTCCGTGACGCTCTCTGTGGCTATTTTACCATAACTTACACGAGATAGCTATATGCGAAAACAACAATCTTCAACAGAATACGACCAAAATTTCTTTTTATAATAAAATAAGCTGTCCGATCAGCTCTGCTCCTTTATAAAGATCGTCGACGGTTGTGTATTCACGTGTCGAATGTGCATTATACATTCCATTCGATAAAACAAGCCCTTCGATTCCGTTTTTTGCAAAACTGTTGTTATCACTTCCGCCGAACGTACCTGTAAGTTCACCGGAAAATCCTAAGATTTCACAGGCTTTTTGAAAATCGGTCACTGACTTGCTCTCAAGTGGTGTCTCATAGGCGGTCAGCACACAGCAGTCCGGCACAATGTTTGTCGCTGTTCCACCCTGAATCGTTCCGATATTAAACGTCGTCTCTTCAGACAGATCAAGCACATACGCCTGTTTTGCGGTTACTTTCGAATAGTCAAAAACATCCGAACCTTTGACATATAATTCCTCACCAATTGTAAACAGAATTTCAATTTTTTTATGAGGTTTTCCACTGTCAAGAACAAGTTGTACACAATAGAGGATTTCCAGAATACCACTGATGTCATCTGCACCAAGCACAGTATCCCCTGCAGAATGTATTGTTCCGTCTTTTTCCAAAACAGATTTTTTGCCGCTCCAAGGTTCTACAACATCCATATGTGCGCAAAAAATAACCGGATCTCCTTCTAATTCTCCATCTAAGACAGCAAAAATATTTCCGGTGTCGCCACCATAATAAGCTCCGGGTCTAAGGCTGAAGTCGGCTCGTGGAGCAGGAGTAATTCCGGCTTTAGGGCAAGTGCTCTGGCAATTGCGACACGCTGCTGCTGTCCTCCGGACAAATGTTTTGGATAATGATTTTCCCATGATGCCATTCCAACACGCTCTAATTCTTTTAAAGCAATTGCTTTGCTCTTTTTCTGAACAACCATAAGACCTTCCCTAACATTTTCCAACGCTGTCTTTTTCTCAAACAGATAAAATCTCTGGAACACCATGCCCGTAATCTTACGGAATTCCAGGCTGTCTTTGTGTTTTTTGGAAAGATCGACCGTTTTTCCACCAAAAACTGCCTCCCCCTCCTCCGGGATCTCCAACTGGTTGATGCATCTTAATAAGGTTGATTTTCCTGTACCGGAAGGGCTGATAATTCCGACAACATCGCCTTTTTCAATTTTTAAATTAATATGGTCTAATACTTTATTCTCATGAAAACTTTTGGAAAGGTTTTTGATCTCTAACATTTTTATACCTTTCTGTTATACACTTTCATACGTTAATTCCAAAGAGTATACACATAAAGAAAGAAGCAGGTCGTTGTCATATGGTTATCACAACTGCCTGCTTCTTCTTTTCTCCAAAACACTCAGGTGTATAAATCATATGAAAATAAAACCGTATTCATCCATACAGCACATACAACAGCAACACATCTGGTTTTTGTTCATTACGATTGTATTTGTCTTCATATGATTTTCCCCTTTCTTATTTCCTACTTATTTGATATGTTATGTAGGAATTACTTTATATGGGGAATTATAATCATCTGATATTATTTTGTCAATTGTTTTTGTTATAGAAGATTCCTTGGGTTTGTTATAGGTTTTGATTATAGCTGATTTTTTTTAGAACAACTCCGGGTGATTTTCCAGCGCATCTTCTTCCGTAATCTCGCGGATCACGCGGCATGGAACACCAACTGCAAGTGAATTTGCCGGAATATCTCTGGTAACGACGCTTCCAGCACCGATCACACAGCCCTCGCCGATCGTAACACCACCACAGATTGTAACATTTCCTGCGATCCAGCAGTTATCGCCAATGGTAATCGGTCTGGCGTATTCCTTATCGGTAAGTGTTCCATTCTGTTTCTGATATTGGTTGCGATCCTGCCAGCGGAGCGGATGCATCGGGGTAAGAAGTGACACATTTGGTCCCATAAATACATTTGCACCAATTGTAACCGGACAGCAATCCACACACGTAAAGTTAAAGTTCGCATACGAATTTGCACCGATAGATGTCAGACAGCCATAATCAAACTGTACTGGTCCCTGCAAGTAAAACGAATCACCTATGATTCCCATTTCTTTCAGAATCTCGGAACGTTTCTCGTCTGTTTCAAGAAGTTCATTATATTCTTTACTTAATCTATGGGCTTTTGTTCTTAATTTTACAAGTTCTTCATCGGAAGGATCGTAAATTTTTCCTGCCGTCATTTTCTCTTTTTCTGTCATTTTTCCTGCTCTCCTTTTGAAATCTCATGATAGACTGGTTTTTCCCTATGCCAGCTCTGCGCCTAATTTTTCCAGGTCTTCCATTGCACCCGCATTTTTTGATAATTCATCTTTTGCAGTTGCATAATAGGATTTCTGGAAAAGCATATCCTATGACAGGTAGTGAGCCATGCAGTCAAACTGTTTCTGAATCAGTTCATATTGTATACTGTCTACCGGTGATCCGCCTACGACAATAACACCAACCTTTTTCCCTTTTATCTGTAATCCTCTGCAATAACATTTGTCTATAACCAGCTTTAACTGTGCGGACATTCCCCACCAATACACTGGTGTTGTAAAAAGGATCATGTCTGCTGCCACAATTTTGTCAATTGTAGGATTGGTATCATCCTGATCTACGCAGCCTTTATTACATTGACAGACGCCACATCCTTTGCATGGGCTGATATCTAACTTGTCCGGCTGAATCACTTCGATCTCATTTTTTCCAGATGCACCTTTTATAAATGCATTAATTGCAGTTAATGTATTGCCTTTTCTTGCACTTCCGTTAATAATCACAATTTTCATTTATTGGTTCCTCTTTTCTTTCCTAAATTTATATCTGAAGTATACCATAAAAAGTATTAACATACGCATTATATGTTATGATGATAACGCTACATCGCAAAAAGCCCTGAAGCTGCAACTTCAGGGCTTTTGCTTATAAATTATTCCGTTTCCGGTTCATCCACAGATAGAAGATCACATTCAGCACAATTCCGAATATCGTTGCTTCCGGAGCCGCAAAACCGATCTTGGTGAGGCTCGCATCTGGCTGGATACTCATATAATATGCCAGCGGCAGACGCACAAGAAGCGTCTGGACGAGTCCCTGAACCATAACCCAGACCGTTTTATCATGTCCGTTGAAATAACCGACCATACTGAATAGAACGGCTGTCACGATCGTTTCCAACGCAAACCCTTTCAGATAATCATAACCATTCTGCACAACGGCTGCGTCTGTTGTGAAGATTCCGGTCAGAAGATCTCCCTTAAACATAACAAATGCAAATACAATGCAGCCGATCACAATTCCAACGCCCATGCCGGTAAACATTGCTTTTTTCGCTCTTTTTTCGTTTCCGGCACCCACGTTCTGCGATACAAAGGATGCCATGGACTGCATCAGAGAACTTGGAATCAGCATTGCGAAGTTAACGACCTTGCAGGCAACACCATATCCGGAGGAAGCTGCGAGTCCAAGCCGGTTGACAAATGCGCAGAGTGCAAGGAATGAGATCTGTGTCAAGAACTCCTGCATAGCAAGCGGCAGACCGACTTTTAATGCTCTTATACAATGTGTGTTGATCTTAAAATCCTGTCTGGTGATTTTAAATGGAAGTTCTCTTTTTACCAGTAAAAATAATGCAAAAACGACGCTGACCGCCTGTGCTGTTACAGTTGCGATTGCAGCTCCGGCTGCGTCTAAATGCAGTCCTGCCACTAAAATCAGGTCTCCTGCGATATTTACCACACATGCAACTGCAACGAATAATAATGGAGATTTGCTGTCACCTAAGCCTCTGAAAATAGCTGCGAGCAGATTGTACGCCACAATGAAAAAAATTCCGCCACCGCAGATACGCACATAAGACGATGTCAGTTCCACAGCCTCCTGTGGTGCCTGCATCAGCACTGCAATCGGCTGTGCAAACCCGATCATAACTACAAAAAGTACCGCAGAAACAATTGCAAAAATAATTGTTGCTCCACCGATCAAAGCTCCAATATACTGCGGTTTTTTCTCCCCGATATACCGTGCGATCAAAACAGTGATACCCATTGCAAACTGCGTAATAACAAAAGTGACTAAGTTTAACACCTGGCTTCCTGTTGATACGGCTGAAAGCCCCGATGTTGTTCCAAACCTTCCAACGACCAGAAGGTCAACTGCACCGTAAGCCGCCTGCAATACTAATGCGCCTAAGATTGGCAGCATAAATGGCAGCAGCTTTCCTAAAATACTTCCCTGTGTAAAATCTGATTTTGAACTATTCAATGTCAACTCTCCTTTCGCTCATGACTTTATAAAATTTTTCTATGGTCGAAATCATACAATCCGCTTCTTCTTCGGAAATATGATCCATATATTTCAAAAGCCGGCTGTAATAATTTTTATCGTACTTATCCGATAACTCCTCACCTTTTTCTGTAATGAAAACATATGTGATCCGACCGTCCTCCTCAGACGCATATTTCGTGAGATAGCCCTTTTTTTCCATTTCCTTGACCGTTCTTGTCACCCCCGGTCTTGGCAGCTTTAATGTGTCACTGATATCCGATACTTTTACTCTCTCTTTCTTCTCCTGTAACTTGTGGATCACATCCATGTACTGTATATACGCTGGTGTGACTCCTTCCGGCAGTTCCGGGAGCAGTTCCCTCGTCCTTTTTGCAAGATAGCAGGCATCCAACATTCTCTTTATTTTTTCTTCGTTCATACTATCGGTTCCTTTTTTACATTGTGCTATATAATTGCCTTTGTTAATTACCATTGGTAATTATATGGTTCTATAACGCTATTGTCAAGAAATAATTTAAACTCGCCCTATCATAATATTACAAAACAGGAATCAATCACCAATACAAAATCATGGTCATCAATCCCTGTCTTTTCACATCTTTATGCGGTTTTATTCATCTTTTCCGGAATCATGTGAAGCCTGTTTTCATCGCCAAGCGCAATGAGTATTCTCTGGCATTTTTCAAACTCAGAAGCAAGCTGCTCTATCTCTTTCGACTGCATTATTTAACCTCATGTCCTGTGTCTTTCCTTCATTAACTCTAAGATATCCATATATAATTCCTTTCTTTGTTCAAATGTTTAAACGCATTGTACCATAAAACAATCCAGAATTTTCAATGGGAAAGAAAATAGAGACGATTAAATTTTTTTATCGTCTAACATCCCCTTTTTTCTCAAAAAGAGCATGAATCCAACGCAGAGAATCAACTGCAAGGCTGACGACATCGGCGTTGCCAGCCCGATATGAAACAGCGATGTTTCCGGCTGGATGCTCATAATATAAGACACCGGAACTCTGACGCAAAATGCGCCAAGGATTCCCTGGATCATGACAAATCGTGTCTTACCGATACCATTGTAAAATCCGGTATAGCAGAAGAAAATAGCTGTAAACAGGCAGTCGATCGCATATGCCTTGAGATAATCTGCCGCTGCAAAAACCACTTCCCCATCCGAGGAGAAAATTCCTGCCAGCGCATCTCCATGGAAAAACGTGATCAAAAACATTACCACGCCAATGGAAAAAGAAACGGCAATGCCGTAATGCAAGGCTTTTCTGGCTCTTGTAATCTGACCTGCGCCATAGTTTTGTGCCACAAATGCCGACATGGACTGCATGAAAGCAGACGATATGAGCATGATAAATGCACACACTTTTTCTGCGACACCGACACCTGCCGAGGCAATGACTCCCATAGAATTTACGATTGCCAGAATGATCAAAAATGAAATGCTCACAAGCAGATCCTGCAATGCAATCGGCGCCCCAAAACCAACCATTTTCTTCAAATATACTTTATGAATCCGAATATTTTTATTTTTTACGGTAAAAGGCAGCTCTTTTTTACAGATCAGGAAAAACGAAACTACCACGCTCACAATCTGCGCAAACACTGTTGCAATCGCAGCGCCCTGTGTTCCCATGTGAAAGCCTGCACATAGGATCAGATCTCCCGCAATGTTAAAAACACATGCAATCGCGACTGTGATAAGCGGTGTCTTAGAATCGCCCAGTCCACGGAAAATGCAGCCGATCAGATTGTAGGCAACAATGACTAACATACCTCCGCCGCAAATTCTGATGTAATCAACGGTCTTTTGAAATGCTTCCTCAGGCGCGTTCATGATCTGACTGATTGAAGGCGCAAAAACAACCATAATGATCGACATGACCACTGCGATCGCCGCAAACATGACAATTGCTGTTCCTACGGTTCGTCCGCCTTCCTCTTTTTTTCCGCTTCCGATCTGCTGTCCCAGCAAAATTGTGGTTCCCATTGCGAAACTGCTGATCAGATTTGTTAATGTAGTCATGATCTGAGAACCTGTCGAAACCGCGGATACATCTGCGGATGAAGCAAATTTTCCCACTATGAGCAGGTCTACCGCGCCATACATCGCCTGCAGAAATAACGCCAGCAAGACAGGAAATGCAAATAAGATCAAAGGTTTTAAGATTTTTCCTTCTGTAAATGATGTGTTTGTATATTCCTCCTGAAAATGATAGGTTGTGGCAGTAATTTCCTGTCACACAAAAAAAGCCGGATAAGAAAAGCAGATATTTCAATCTGCCATCTTATCCAGCTATTGTTTCTAAACGAACAAGTTGCCCTCCGATGAGCGATTCTGATTATACAATACACTTTTTTTCATGTCAATCGGTTTCATACAGTTCCGATGTTTTCAAATTTCCTCATACATCTCAAATCGCGCAGATACCTAAAAAACCTTGATTTTACTGGAAAATTTAATATCCTTGCAGGGCATTTTTTAATCTGCTGCCTTAGCTTGTTTCTTTTAAGAATCCTGGAAATCAAATGTTTCAAAAACAAGCTCAGTTCCTATGATCTTGTAAATTTTATGCGTGACTTCAGGGCTGTTGACAAAGGTGATGGAACCAATATCAATATTTCTCAGAATCAAAGCGTTAATGAAAAAATCAAAAAATTAATCGGTTTAACTAATCTCGATGCTCTGTACCTGACAGAAAAAGAGAGTGATAATATCTTTGAGTTCACCATGCTGATTGACAGATGAGTACTAGGTTTTTCTTATAGCTCATGTTGTCGTTCATTTCACTTTAATTTTTTGCTTATCTTACTTTTTTTCTGATTCCAACTGCGGTCAATGCTCCACAGGAAAGAAGGAGAAGTGTGATCCACAAAGCTGCCTGATCGTTATCTCCGGTTTTCGGTGAAACTGCTGTTGTATCTGCTGTCTGAACTTCAAAGTCTGCTGTTGCAACTCCATTTGCAGAAACAATACTAATACTGTGTGTTCCGGCTGCCAATGTGCTTAAATACTCCGGTTTCAAAGTGATAATGATACTTCCTTCTGTTGCCGTATAGCAGTCTGCACTGAGTTCTGCATTATCTACCATAACTTTCTGGAAGTTTGCAAATGAATCACTGGAACGGAAATAAATTGTATTTCCACTTCCCTGCGTATAGCTGCTGCCTGCACCTTCAATAATGGTTGGTATAACCTGCTGACTGCCCTGTGTGCTTGCCGTTGATGTCGAAGCAGGTGTTGATGTTGTTGTAGATTCACCCTGCGTTGTTGATGGTTCACTTGGTGTCGGTGTTGGTTCTGGTGCTGGTGTTGGTTCTGGTGCTGGTGTTGGTTCTGGTGTCGGTGTTGGATTTGGATTGGTATTATTACTTACGAAAGTTGTACCAATCTCACCAGTATATCCTTCTGGTTTTTTATTTAATGCTGCGGTAACTCCAGATGCTGTGACAACTGCATTTGGAGATATCGTTATTTTTTTACCACTTTCTAATCCATAGCTGGAAATCTCTCCTTTTTCTGCCTTAGCTACCACAGTTCCTCCACTAATCGTTATATCGCCATCACATTCAATACCACGGCTACTGTAAGCTGCTTCTGCAGCATATGCTGTAATATTACCATTTTTAATAACAATACCATCATATGCATATATGCCACTTGTACCTGCTGTTGCCTGTGCTTTGGCAATAATTGTACCCTGACTATCAATTTCCAGTTTTCCTAGCACACTAATACCATGACTGGTATCTGCTGTTCCACCTGTTACATCAAGTGTCCCATCTCCTGTTATGGTTAAATTTCCAAAAGCATATATTCCGCAACTCCATCCATTTGTACTATCACTGTAAGAACTGCTTATATTTTTTATCCTATTTTCATTTTTAATTATTATATTCAAGTCTTTTGAGGTTTCGATTCCGCTTCCATTACCTTCATAATTAAATCCATCTAAGGTCAGTGTATTTGTCTGATTATCATAACTCCATCCTGTGCCGGAAGTATTGGCACTGGTAACTTCAACTCCGCCTACCCTTAGCTTGTAAGAGGTTGGCGTGGATGGTGTGGAGCTGCCTCCCGAAGATTTTTTTTCGTATAAAAGATACCCTCTTCGCCATCTTTTGTTGTAATCTCATAACTGTCATTATCAGAGACAAATACATCCTTTAAATCTTTACAAGAAGTTGTAATTTGTTTTCCATTTGAATACGTGGAAACTCTTATACATATCTTTGCTTCTGATGTTAATGGGCTATTTGTACTCAGATTTATTATTGTACTAGATGATTCGCCATTACCAACACTTAAATTACTATTCTTTCCATCAGCCGTTCTATTGCCGTAAATCTTTGCATTTCCTCCAATTGTCAACGAAGGTCCCTCGTACACATACATACCTGCTCCATTCTTTCCTGCATCACAAGTATTATCTGTAATTTCTCCTCCGGTCATTATAAATGTACCAGAACTAAATACAATAACCCCTGCTCCATAACTGGCTTCATTATTTGAAATTTTTCCTCCGGTCATTATAAATGTACCGCTGCGAACTCCAACAGCTCCTCCTCGATCTACACCATTTGCATCCACATCTTCACATTTATTTCCTGTGAGAATTCCAGATTCCAGTCTCAAAATACCACTGTCTACATAGATACATCCACCTCCACAATTATTGTCATTATATCCGCCAGTAATTTGTCCTGCTTGTGCTGCACTTGTGTCTTTAATTGTCAGGTCTCCTCCTGATACAGTAAATGTATTGCCATTCCATGTTGCTTTTATGCATCCACGATCAATGGTATGTCCTGCAAGGTCAACCGTTACGGTATTGCTTACATAGATTGCACTATTACCAGTTTCAGCCACAATATCATTACCTAATTGAATATTACCACCCTTACTTATTGCATTTTTTAACTCAGTCCACGAACTTACTGTTGTTACCGCATCATCTGCCTTCACTTCCATCACACCCAGTCCTGCAACCATGGTTATGACAAGCATCATACACAGCAATCCTGCTATCCATTTGTTCAACTTTTTCATTCCTTTTTCTCCTTTGCTTTTAATGTAAAAAATTCGTTGTACATGATTACCTGTTTCTAATGTACAACGAATTTCTTTCCAAATGGGCGGATTGTCATGAATCGACCGTAAAATGTATTGAATCGACCATATTTTTTCACTACGTCTGTATTTTATGCTTTACAAGACAGCCGAAGGATATTTACCTAAACAACCCAATAATCGTTAGACACTATCCTCTGGAAGAAAATATAAACTATTGTTTTGTCGGCATCAGAAGAACCGGCAAATCCTACATAATGTATCAGCAAAATGCTCAGCAGCGAAATTGCTTCTACACTGGGCGGCCGTTTTGTCATCATGAATATATATCCTTATTCCTTCTCTGAGTATCTGACTGCAAATGGAAAAGAAAAGAATTATCTGGATACTATCAGCACAAGTGATAATGCTCATGTGCGGTAAAGTAACACACAAGAATTTGATAGACAACCGCCCATTATTCCGTTACTATTCTTCAATATGGATTGAGAAAGCCTCTCTGATACAGTATAATAAAGTGTCAGGGAGGTATCTCTATGAAGGAAAAAA
>OGNR01000296.1_pt1 | contig 29775 bp, 24 predicted proteins | sample 1573501 | NCBI WGS metagenome assembly OGNR01 (sample SAMEA2581918, study PRJEB24529) | metagenome | biome: Human gut stool | place: China | collected 2011 | reverse complement strand
TTGATCTCGATCACAGAAATTGCTCCTTGCTGTTGAATAAACTCCTTCAGTCAAATCCTTACGGATTTGCCAGCTCCCTCATGGAGGGAGCCTGAAACAGAACGGTCAAGCAAAGGCCCCCTCCCCGAGGGGGCTGTCACCGCAAGGTGACTGGGGGAGTTCGCTTAACCCTCGATCGGGCTCAGGTCACTCTGCTTGCCCCCGTAGATGCCCATGGGCTCAACGTGGATGCCAGCAACGGAGACCAGGTGGGTGCCCTTCTCCTCATTGAAGTTGTCCAGGTAGGGCTGATGCTGGAAGTAGTTGGTGTCGCACTGGCCATCCTCAACGATGGTGTTGGGGATCACATAGTCATCGTACTCCTGGATGTCCAGCGTAATGCCCTTGTCGGCCAGGATCTGCTTGCAGACCTCCAGGATCTCGCAATGGGGAGCGGGGGTGGCAGCGCAGCTGACGGTCTCGCCGTTCAGTGCGTCATAATCGATGGAAGGATCATAGCCGTCGGTGGGATTCTCCACAACGGAGACCACAGCGCCGCCGTAGCTCTCGGTCATAAAGTCCTTGACCTGCTGGCTCTGCAGGGCAGCGACCAGAGCCTTGATCTTGGGCTCGTTCTCGTTGCCTTCCTTGCAGACCAGAACGTTGACGTAGGCAGAGGTGCCATCCTCCATGGCCAGAGCGTCGGTCATGGGGTCCAGACCGGCAGAGATGGCGTAGTTGGAGTTGATGACAGCGTAGTCCTCATCCTGCAGGACGTTGGGCACCTGAGCAGCCTCGACCTCGTCCACATTGACGTTCAGGGGGTTCTCCTCGATATCGTTCTTGGTGGCGGTCAGGCCTGCATCTGCCTTCAGCTTGAAGAAGCCGTTCTTCTCCAGCAGAGTCAGAGCGCGGGCCTCGTTGGTGGTGTCGTTGGGAACGGCGACCTTGATCTTGTCCAGCTTGGCAGCGGTGGAGGCAGCCTCAGAGGATGCAGCGCCGGAAGCGGCGGAGCTTGCGGTGGAGGAAGAGCCGCCGCAGGCGGTCAGGGCAGCGGCAGCAGCGGCCACGCCGGAAACTTTCAGAAAATTACGACGAGTGATCTTAGACATTTTGTTTTCCCTCTCTACTTTTACAAAAATGTTTTTGTGCGGTGCGGCACAATCCGCACCCTTTGCACCGGAAGCAAAATAAAAAACGCTTCCGTCCTCAGCGGGCATACACCCACAAGGACGAAAGCGTAAAACTTCCGTGGTACCACCTTGGTTTACTGCCTCCTCACAGAGACAGCCTCACTGCTGCGGCGTTTTGCAACGCGACAACCGGACGCTGTAACGGGCGCTCCCGTCGCAGGCTTAGCACTCTTGCACTTCGCCCCCGCGGCTCCGAGACCATTTTCAGTTCCCTGTTTCCTGCCCTTTTCCACCGCCCGGGCTCTCTGGAAGGATCAATGCGAAAACCTACTCTTCTCTTCACAGCCATTTTTGTGATATTGCATACATAATACCCCACTCTTCCGGGTTTGTCAACCCTTTCAACGAAGTTTTTCAGTAGGGAATTGCCCGCTTACTGCTGGCCGGCATCCTGCTCCGTGCTGTACAGCACCATCAGGTGGTTGGCGCTGGCTTCCAGCTGGGATTTTGCCTGACGGAGGTTCGCCTCCTCGGTCTCGTTCATCTTTTCAGGCTTATCCTTGCGCAGGCAGCGGCGCAGACTGGCAAGGTCGTTCTTGACTCGGTTCTTCTCGTCCTTGTCCAGCTCCTTTTTGCACTTGGAGAGGGCTTCATCCACCTTGTAAGCCAGCATCTCGGCCTGATTGTGGAGCTCCAGCCGCTCCCTGCGGCGGGTATCCTCCTCCTCGTAGGCAGCGGCATCGGCCATGGCGCGCTGGATCTCGTTCTCAGAAAGATTGGTGCTGCCGGTGATGGTGATGTTCTGCTCCCGGCCGGTGCCCAGATCCTTTGCGGATACCTTGACCACGCCGTTCACATCAATGTCAAAGGTGACCTCGATCTGGGGCTTGGAGGAGAAGCCGGAGCGGATGCCGGTGAGCTTGAATTTACCCAGGCTCTTGTTGTCGCGGGCAAAGTGGCGCTCGCCCTGCAGCACGTTGATCTCCACGCTGGTCTGCATGGGGCGGGCCGTGGTAAAGATCTGGCTCTTGCGGGTGGGGATCATGCTGTTGCGGGTGATGAGGGGGGTGGCCACGCCGCCCAGCGTCTCAATGGACAGCGTCAGCGGGGTGACATCCATCAGCACAAGGCCCTGCGCGGCCGCGCCGGTGGCACCGGCCAGCTTTCCGCCGCCCTGCAGCAGACCGCCCTGCACGGCGGCACCCATGGCCACGCATTCATCGGGGTTCAGGGTATGGCTGGGCTCACAGCCCAGCAGCTCCCGGACCTGCCGCTCCACAGCGGGCATCCGGGTGCTGCCGCCCACCAGCAGGACTTTGCCCAGCTGGCTGGCGGAAATCCCGGCATCCCGCAGGGCGTTCTGCACCGGCTGAACGGTGCGGGCCAGCAAGTCACCGGTCATCATCTCAAACTGGGGGCGGCCCAGGCTCAGATCCAGATGGTGAGGGCCATCCTTGCCCACCGCGATAAACGGCAGGTTCAGCTGGGCGGAAAGCGCACTGGAAAGCTCCTTCTTTGCCTTTTCCGCTTCCTCCTTCAGGCGGCCCATGGCGGCGGGGTCCTTGGTCAGATCGATGCGGTCAGATCTGCGGAACTCCGCCACAGCCCACTCAACGATGCGCTCGTCAAAGTCATCGCCGCCCAGATGGGTATCGCCGCCGGTGGCCAGCACCGTAAAGGTGCCGTCCTCGATTTCAATGATCGAAACATCAAAGGTGCCGCCGCCCAGATCATAGACCAGGATCTTCTGGGGGGCTTCGTTATCCAGGCCGTAGGCCACCGCGGCGGCGGTGGGCTCGTTGATGATGCGCAGAACATTCAGGCCCGCAATGCGGCCCGCGTCCTGAGTGGCCTTGCGCTGGCTGTCGTCAAAATAAGCAGGCACGGTGATGACCGCCTCGGTCACCGGTTCGCCCAGGTAGCTCTCGGCATCGCGGCGGATCTTGGTCAGGATCATGGCGCTGATCTCCTGCGGGGTCAGGTCTCTGCCATCGATATGCACCCGGTAATCAGAACCCATGTGCCGCTTGATGCTGGACACCGTGCGGCCTGAGTTTGTGGCGATCTGGCGCTTTGCCGCGCCGCCCACCAGACGCTCGCCATCCTTGGTAAAGGCCACCACGCTGGGGGTGGTGCGCTCGCCTTCGGCGTTGGTGATGACCACAGGCTTGCCGCCCTCCACCACCGCCACGCAGGAGTTGGTGGTGCCAAGGTCGATTCCGATCACTTTGCTCATAGTGCTTGTCCTCTTTTCTTCGGCGCAGAATATTTCCTTGAATATCTTACCGGTTTCCTATGACGATTTCTTAGAACAAATGTAAAGAAACTGTGTTTCAGGCGTTTTTATCGTCGGCCAGCAGCTGATTCGTCAGCAGTTCAGCCTCCCGCAGCCAGTCGGCAGCATCCGTTTCGCCCTCAGCCTGCAGGATCCGAAAGCCCTGCACGGCTTCGGCCACCTGCAGCAGCGCCTTTTTGCGGGAGAGGTATTGGGTCTCGTACTGGGCAAGACGCAGGCAGACCTGCGGGGTGTAGGCGATGTCCGGCACCTCCCGGGCAGCGCTCTGGGCGCGGCGGTAGTATTGCAGGGTCTCAGCCATCTCCCCGCCCGATGCGGCACAGTCATCCCCCAGGGCGATCATGGCCTGCACCTCCCCGGCCTGCGCGGCCTTTTTCCACATCCGCCGGGCCTGGGTCTTATTCTTCCGGGTACCCCGGCCATAATACAGGCAGTCCCCCAGGGCAGAAAGCGCCTCGGCGCTGCCCGCCTCGGCGGCGGCAGTGTAGCGGGCCGCTGCCTCCGGCCAATCCCCGGCCCGGGCGGCGGCGTGCCCGGCCTCCAGCTCCTGAGCGCCGGGGTTGTCGCTCCCCCGCTCCGATCTCAGCAGCCCGCTGAGCAGGGAGACATCCAGCGTGGCAGAGCTTGTCCACGGGTCCAGCACCACACCATCGATGCCGTCCGTTTCCAGCGCATACTCCATGGCGCTGCGCAGGCTGCGCTCCACCATGGGGCGGGTTGCGCTGGCCTTTTCCGCCTCGGCGTTCTTTACCGAGGTGAACAGCGGCAGATAGTGCCGCTCTTTCCGGGCGTGGAGCAGCCAGGGCGGCAGGCCCTCGGCCCGCTCCTCCGGGATGGGCAGATGCGCCCAGGGGGCGGCTCCGCTCTGGGGGTCCACCGCCGCATCCAGCGGCACCAGTACCTTGGTCTGCAATTCCAGCGCATAGTTCAGGGCGTTCATCAGGCTCCAGAAATGTTCCTCGTTCTGCTCCCGGTATAGCCGCGCCACGGCCTCCTCCACAAACGGGCAGCCTGTGCCCACCGGCCCGTACTGCGGCGCAGTCCGCTTTTTTCCGCTGCCCACCGGCCGGAAGCGCCGACCGCCCATGTTGTATGCCATTTATCTCACCCTTCTTTTTCATCAATAGGATAAGTATAGCAGGAATCCGCAAATTTCACAATATTTTCCCGCAGGCAGGCCGCACGCAAAAACAGCAGGCGGCTGCACATGGCCGTCTGCTGTTCGGTTCACTCTTCTGCCGGTTTTGCCGCATCGTCCAGATAGTCCTCGATGCTGCCGATGCTGTACCGGTTCTCGTTGGCTTCCACGCTCCGTGCACTGGCATCGTAACAGGCTTCCAGAATGGGCATCACTGGCTGCTGGCCCTCCGGGTCGGTCAGATGTCCGATGGCACGGGCCTCATAGTAGTTGTCGATGATCTGGTTCACGATCCGCTTGCGGTCACGGAGCGGAGTCTGCAGGTTGGCCAGCTGCTCCTGCCGGATGCCGCAGCTGTTGCTGCCGTGGTCACCGAACAGGATGTAATACTCCTGCTCGATCTCCAGCGGTGCAGCCTGATGCAGATAATAATCCGCCAGTGTCCTCCGCTTCTTTTCGGTGCTGAAGCCCTTGATATCCTCCATGCCGCGCGGAAAGAGTTCCGGATGCCGGATCCACATTTCATAGGGCCCCACCGGCAGGTGCAGAGTATCGAATACATCCAGATAATCCTCCAGCGCAATGCGGATCTCGCCCCGTTCCCATTTCTGAATGGTGCGCTTGTCCCGCCCCAGCATATCCGCAAGCTCCTGCTGGGATCTGCCCGCCACGTTCCGGGCAAAGGCAATGGCTTCCCCGATTCGGTTCCGGTAGTTGGTCATATTCTTTCCCTCCTGACACACACTTGTCCACCAGGCATTCCAACGTCTGGCGACATAAAATACTTTCCTCTGGATAAAAGGATAATGGTTTGTCCCGCCTTCTGTCAAGAGTTGCAAATTCAATCACTTCACGTCAAATTTTTGTTAAATGTGTCATTCAAGCCGGACAGCCGCCTTTTTTGCAGAGATTTCGCCGCTCTGCGGGGCAGCCGCCCCCTGTCTTAAACAACATTCGGGCCATTTTGTCCTTTTTCACCTGCCGGAGGCGGCCGGATGTGTCAGGTACATCACACCATGCAACGCAAAATATTTTTTGAAAAAAATTCCTCTTCGGCAAGTTTTTCCCAGCGCATCCGTTTCCATACACGCAAAAACCGCCCATAGCTGTCAAAAACAGCCATGGGCGGGTGCTTTTTCTTTATGCTAGTTTATTCAGCCTTACGGCAACGTAGGGGTCAGGGAGCTTGAGCTCGTCAGCAAGGTCGGCTTCAGATTCGTACTTCTCCGCCGCCATGCCCACCACAACGCTGCACACGTCAAAGCGTCCGGCGGGCGAAAGGGCCGTGACCTTGGCTTCTCCATCGGCAATGGCGGTCACCACGCCATCCGCATCCACGGTAACGACACCGGGGTTGCTGCTGACCCATGTAATGGGCACACTGCCGCCGCCTTCCACCGCAACGGCGGCCGTCAGGCGCTCCTGGGTGCCCACGGTGCGGAGCAGCAGGTCACTCTTGTTCAAGGTCACCTTGCCGATATCCGAAGTCACCGTGACGCTGCATCGCAAAGCCTGGCCGTTGGAGACCATTGCCGTGATGGTGGTGGTGCCCGCCGCCTGAGCTGTGACAAGGCCCTTGTCGCTGACCGTAGCCACCTCGGGGTTGCTGCTCATCCACTGGTAGACATAGAGGAAGGAGTGGTCGCTGTTGGTCAGCTGGAGCTGGTGGGCGGGGTGCAGGTCATTGTACTGCAACACAAGACTCAGGCTGGTGGTATCCAGCGTGGGCTTTTTTCTGGCTGCTTCTTCATTTTTGCGGGTCACGGTCACCTTGCAGGCGGCACGTTCGCCGTGGTCGGAGATGGCGGTGATGATGGCAGTGCCCGCATTGCGGCCCGTCACCTTGCCGTCGCCATCCACCGTGGCAACATTGGAGTTGCTGCTCATCCAGACGATGAAGTAATAATCGCTCTGGCCGCTGGTGTACAGGTAGCCCTTGGGGCGGGGGTCATCATCGGTGATCTCCAGCTCCATCTCGGTCAGCTCCAGTTCCAGCTTGGAACCGGTTCCGGTCAGGCCTGTCAGCACACCGGGCGCGGCCTGCGCGGGCAAAGGGGCAGCCAGCAGGGCCCCGCTCAGAGCCAGCAGGGCCAGAAGCCGCCCCGCGGTTTGGAATTTCCATTTCATTGGGTCGAACTTCCCTCCTTGTTTCATCCCATGGGATCAAAGGAATGCCGCACACATGGAAAAATTTCGCGTCCATGATTTTTCTCACTATTGATTCATTTTACACGTCCGGCCAATGTGGGTCAAGTTTTTCGCCCAAAGTGCTGTGCTTTCGCACCCGATTTCGTCGGGAATGCCAGTTTTTTCCGATTTTTTTGTGCAGAACATCAGGGCCAAAAGGCGCTCAGTCACCTCCGGTGACAGCTCCCCTGATAGGGAGGCCAGGTTCACGCGCTTTCTTCGGTGTAATACTGTGCCTGGGCGTTCCATAGTTCGTAATACTTTCCATCCGGCTCCCCCAGCAGTTCCTCATGGGTGCCCTGCTGGACGACCTCGCCGTGGTCGAACACGGCGATCTCATCACAGAACTTGCAGGAGGACAGCCGGTGGCTGATATAAATTGCAGTCTTATCGCCCGCGATCTCGTTGAACTTTGCGTAGATCTCCGCTTCAGCCACCGGGTCCAGGGCGGCGGTAGGCTCATCCAGCACGATGAAAGGTGCATCCTTGTACAGGGCCCGGGCAATGGCAATCTTCTGGGCCTCGCCGCCCGAGATGGTCACGCCATCCTCGTCCAAATCTTTATAAAGGCAGGTGTCCAGCCCCTTGGGCATCCGGGCCAACCGGTCGGAAAAGCCCGCTTTTTGCAGGCAGTCGGCAGCACGGGCGACATCATAATGCTGGGCCGTGGCAACATTCTGGCCCAGCGGCAGGGCGAACAGCTTGAAATCCTGGAACACCACCGAGAAGATATCCATGTACTCATCGTAGCGGTACTTACGGATGTCGATGCCGTTGAGCAGGATGACACCCTCGGTGGGGTCATATAGGCGGCAGAGCAGCTTGATGAAGGTAGTCTTGCCGCTGCCGTTCATGCCCACCACGGCCAGCCGCTCCCCCACCTTGAAGATCATGCTCAGGTGGCGCAGGGCATATTGCTCGCTGCCGGGGTACCGGAATGAGACATCCCGGAACTCCACGGTATACTGGCGGTCGCTCCGCTTTTCGGTGGTCAGGCTGCCCTTGTACATCTTGTTGGGCAGGTCAAGATAGTCATAGAGCGTTTTCAGGTAGGGGGCGTTGAATCTGCAGTCGCCCACGGCGGTGAACAGCCCGCCGATGCCCACAAAAAAGTTGGTGGCTGCGCCCACATACTGGGTCACAGCGCCCAGACCAAAGGCCCCGCCGTAGGCCTTCAGGCATACAAAGAGGTAGGCAAGACCCATGAGCAGAGCCGAAACGGCATTGCCCGTGGCATTCAGGATGCCGAATTTCCCCTTGCGGGCCCGCTCAAAGGCAGGCATGGAGACGGCGGCGTGATCTTTCAAAAACTCGAACTGGTCGTACATCCGCACGTCCAGCGCCTTTTTGTCGTCCCGACATACCCCCATGAGGAAGGCCCAGAGCCGGTTGCCCCGGCGGCCCTCCTCCTCGATATCCGGGCTGCTGATGCCCGCGCTGGAGGCGCACACCGGCGAGAGCCACGCCACGGCTAGGATCAGCACCAGCACTGCCGGAACACAGAGCGGGCTGTTGAAGACTGTCAGCGGGCCGGCGGGCACCCTGGCCGTGAACAGCCCCACAGACAGCACCGCGCCGCCCAGAATACGGAATACAGCCGCGGATACACTGTCCAGCAGCGCCACAGCGTTAGGATTGCCGCCGCTGCAGAAGCTTTCGCTCTGCTGGATGAAATTGTAGAGGTCGTAGACCTGCTGGCTGTCCTCGTCGGCATAATCCATGGACATCTGCTTTTCCATAAAGCAGTCATGGCCCAGCTGCCAGTTCAGCTGTTCCCGCTCCACGCTCTTCCAGTGGAGCAGGACCGACCGCACCAGCGTGAGCAGAGCGGTCACGCCCAGCACCCACGCCACATCCACGGCAAGGGCCTGCGGGTCCCGCGCGTCCGACAGCTCAGCCACCAGCCGGGCCGAGAACCAGACCACGGCATAGGGGCTGACGGCATCCGCCAGTGCCCACAGCACGGTGGACAGCACAAAGCGGGGCGTATTTTTCCAGTAAAAGCGCCAGGCCCGCAGGGTCAGCCGGACGCTTTTCTTCAGGGTCATTTTTCTTCGTTCATACGGCCTTGCCCTCCTTGTAATATTTGCTCTGCACCGCAAACAGCTTGGCATAGCCGCCGTTTTGGGCCATCAGCTGGTCGTGGGTCCCCTCCTCGACCACACGGCCGTTTTCAAGGAAGAGAATGCGGTCACAGAAACGGGTGGAGGCCAGTCGGTGGCTGATGAACAGGCTGGTGCGGCCCCGGGTCATCTCGTTGTACTTCTGGTAGATATCATCCTCGGCGATGGGGTCAAGGGCGGCAGTGGGCTCATCCAGCACAAGAATAGGCGCGTCTTTATACAGGGCACGGGCCAGCATCAGGCGCTGGGTCTGGCCGCCGGAGAACTCCACGCCGTCCAGATAGACATCCCGGCCCACATGGGTCTTGATACCCGCCGGGAGGGATGTGATTTTTTCCGTCAGCCCTGCCTGGTCAAGACAGTACCGCACCTTTTCCTCGTCGATGCCGTCCATGGCCTGGGCCACATTCTCGGCCACCGTGCAGGAGAGCACGCTAAAATCCTGAAAGACCGCTTCAAACAGCTTGTAGTAATCCCGGCGGTTATACTGCCGGATATCCTGCCCGTTCAGCAGAACACGCCCCCCGGTGGGGTCAAGGAAGCCGCAGATCAGCTTGACCAGTGTCGTCTTGCCAGCGCCATTCAAGCCCACGATGGCCAGATTCTCGCCGGGGTGCAGTGTCAGGCTCATGTGGGCGATGGTGTTTTTCTCCGCACCGGGGTAGCGGTAGCTCACATCCTCCAGCTGCAGCTCATAGGGCATATCCAGCCGCTTTTCCAGCGGGATGCCCTCCTCAAACCGGAAGGGTTCCGGCAGCTCGAGGAACTCCCGGATGGTGGAGATGTCCAGGCTCTGCTTGCGCAGGAGGGCAAACTGCTCCATCAGGCCTGTGACCCACTGGGCAAAGCCGGAGGCCGCACCGAAGTAGAGCAGGAATTCCGACACCGGCAGGCCCCTGGTCACGGTGAGCCAGAGCAGATAAGCATAGGCCGCACCGTTGCGCACCAGCAGCAGGGCCAGGTCGATGAGGTTGGCGGTCAGGTAGGCGCGCTCCCGCTTTTCGAGAAAGGCATAGTTGAGCCGCAAAGCAGAATCGTACAGGTCAGTGAGCCACTGCCGCAGGCCGAAGATGCGGATATCCTTGCCGAACTCGCGTCCCTCGGCGGTGTTGCGCAGGTAATGCAGGCTCCGGGTGATCTTTGCCCCCTCCTCCCGGTGGCGGTAGCCCCACTCGTTGATATTCCTGGTGGAAAAATAGCTCACCACAGCGGTCAGGGCCGTCAGGACACAGAGCCAGGGGTTCAGCCCGGACAGCAGAGCCAGATACACCCCGAAGCCGATGAGGTTTGTCAGGATATCCGTCCAGCTTTTCCAGAAAGCCTCGCCGGAAGCACGGTTGTTCATACAGGCATCGTGGCCCTTCTGGTACATCAGACGGAAGGCTTCATCCAGCAGGTTGGCATAGGCCGTGCGGGTGCGCTTGGTGTTGATGCGCTTCAGCAGCTCCAGCCGCACGCCGCACCGGCCAAACATGGTGAGGTGGTCGATGTAGTAGCACAGCGCTGTCAGGGCAAACAGCAGGATGGTGAACCCGCCGATGGCACCCAGTAGCTGGCCCAGCGGCGCGCCGCTTTCCAGTTTGCCCAGCACCGCCGGGCTGATGAGCATTTCGGCAGTGGTCTTGCCTGCCGTGCAGACGGCCAGCAGCACCACCAGCAGCGGCACGCTCCGTCGGGTGTCCCAGGCCACCGAGAGCATGTAAGCAGTGTTCTGCCAGACATTGTATTTGGGCTTTGGCTTTTTGGTTTTCTCGTTCTTTCCCATTTTGGAATCCCCTTTCACTTGTCTGGCAATGATCCTAACACAAAAAATCGCCCCCGACACATTCCGGGGACGAAACGCCTGATTTGGGGGATGAATTGCTAAACCTGTGGAATCAATATCTCCGTCGTGAATGCCCCATCCTCGCTGTTGCGGCTGAGGTAGCCATCCAGCTTTTCCACGATGGCATCAATGCGCACCAGCCCGAAGCCGTGGCCCTCGCCCTTGGTGGTGACAAAACGGCCCGCAAGCTTTTTCTGCTTTTTAGTTGCCGTGAAATTGGTGAAGGAGATATAGAGCTGTGTGCCCTTCATATCCATATATACCCGGATGAGCCGCTCCTCCTCGGGCAGCTCCGCACTGGCATCCATGGCGTTATCAAAAAGGTTGCCCAAGATGCAGCAGAGGTCAAGCTCACTCATTTTCAGTTTGACCGGGATATGGGCATCGATCTGCACCGGGATATTTCGGCTCTTGGCAAGGGAGATCTTGCTGTTGATGATGGCATCAGCCATGGCGTTGCCGGTTTTTACAGCCAGATCAACAGTGTTCAGGTCGGTATCCAATGCATCCAGGTAGGCTTTGATGCCGTCCAGATCCCCCTGTGCCGCCAGCACCTTCATGGTCTGGATGTGTCCCCGGTAATCGTGCCGCCATCCCCGCATCTGGCGGTACATGTTGTCCACCTCTTTGTAGTGGGTCTCGATGAGCTCCCGCTGGTAAGCGGCGATGCGTTGATCGAGAAGCTTTGAAAAGAATTTAAGTTTCATCATTAAGTCCTCTCAATGATCGCCCGGTTCAGGGGCTCATAGGCACCCCGGGGCAATGGGAGGGCGGTACCATCGGCCAGCACGACTTCCTTTTTGGTCACACGGCGGATCTGTTTCAGGTTCAGGATCATCCCCCGCCCCACCCGGAGGAAGCCTTCGTCCAGCTGGGCCTCGAACTCACCAAGCGTCCGCTTGACGGTGTAATCCTGCCTGGCATGAACCGTGACGTAATTCTGGTGCACGTCCAGATACCGCACCTCATACAGCGGCAGGCGCACCAGCTCGCCGGAAAGCTCCAGGTTCAGGCACCGGGCGTTGCGGCGGTGCTTTTCCCAGGCACGGTCGAGAACAGCAAAGAGCTTTTCGCGGCTGACCGGCTTCACCAGGTAGTGGAGGGCGGCCACGTCATAGCCCTCGGCAATGTAATCGGAGTAGCCGGTGATGAACACGATCTGCACGGCTTCATTCTCCTGCCGCACCGTTTTGGCCAGCGTCACACCGTCCGTGCCCGGCATTTCCACGTCCAGAAGTAATAGGTCAAAGCTTTTGTCCTCTGCGTAGCGAAAAAGAAAGGCATCCGCCGAGGCAAAGCGCTCACTCTCCACCTCAATGCCACGCTCTGCGGCCCACTGGTGCAGAATGCTCCCCACAAATTCAGCATCGGTCGTGCTGTCATCACAGATCGCGGCACGGTATGACATAGCGGGCTCCCCTCTCTTTCCGTAAACTCTGGGTAGAAGTATGACACACTTTGTCCGCAATTGCAACAAAAAGAAGCGGCTGACACGACAGCCGCTTCTTTTTGTACGATTTCATTTTATGAATTATTTTCAGTTGTGCTGTTTCAGAGCGCAGACCGCAATGCTCAAAGCACTCCAAGCTGCCTGATACATCAGGACAGCGGCCACCGACAGGGTGCCGATGCTGCCCGCGTAGGTCAGCAGAACACCGATGACCACCGAGAACCAGACCGAGACCATCTGCACCGTGGTGGCGCTCGTCTCGGCGTTCTGGGCCTTTTCCGCCGCGCGCAGGCCGCCGATCAGGCTGGCAAAGCCCTTATCATGCAGCATACAGCAGCGGGCCGTCTCGTCCGGCTGGGCAGGGGTCAGCGCGCTGCACTGCTCCTGATCCAGCAGGGCGATCATCCCCTCGGGCAGATGGTAAGCCTCGGTGATGTGGCGGGCTGTCAGGCTGGGGTCCTCACAGGTGACCAGCAGGCGGATGTTCTCCCGCTGCAGTACCTCCAGCCCGCGGGCAGCGTTGCGGCCGCCCACATAGTGGAGCACGAACATAGCGTGCAGACTGCCGGAAACAGCCAGATACAGGATCTGCAGCGCGCCGTTCTGGGAGTGCTCATCCTCGTACTCCTGCTCAGGCAGGGGCACGCCCTCCCGCTCCATGTACAGCCGGTTGCCGATGAGCACCCGGTTGTTATCGCACCAGGCAGCAAAGCCAAGGCCGTGGTGGACCTCCAAGTCCTTCACAGGGTACAGGATCTCGGTGCGGTCCTCGATGATCTGACGGAACAGGCCCCGCAGGGTCTCGCAGCTGTGGTTGAGGATGCTGGCCGCATAGAGGATGGCACGGTCGATGCGGCCGCCCTTGAAGATGCGGATATCCTCCAGGTTCACGCTGTCGGCGGTAAAGAGCTCGTCGGCATCCACCTGCACGGTGTCCACACCGCCCAGCTCCTCAATGGCGGCCCAGCCGGGCACCACGGCACCGGCGGCGGCTGCGGTCTTTTGCAGGCGCAGAGACGCGATGCCCGCAACCAGGGTGGAGGACAGCGGTGCACCCATGCAGAGCATGGAGGTCAGGGCTGCGGCCATGCCGTTGGGCCCGCCGCCAAACAGCAGGAATACCAGCCCGCTGAGCACGGCGGCACCCAGCAGGATCAGGGCCGTCTTGCGGGCGCGGCGCTCACTGGCACGCTCCCCGAAGCTCTGCTCCACCAGCGCCTCGTCCCACTGGACAGGGCGGCTGAGCAGCACCCAGGGGTCTTTCTGATCCAGGCTCCGGGCCAGCACCCGGATCAGGTCCTTATCCCGGACACGGAATGCGCCCTGCAGCCCCTCAGGGGATCGGGCGGCAAGGTCGTAGCCGTTTCTGACGGCAGTCAGCAGGACACGGCTGCCCAGCAGGGCCAGGAACAGGCCCAGTGCGGCCACGCCGGAAAGCAGCGTCCAGCTGGAGTTCTGATAGCTCTGGGCGTTGAGCAGAGCGACCGCAGCCTGCACCAGCGCACCGCAGGCGGCCAGCGCCGGCATGGTGTCTGCACTGGGGCGGCCCCTGAGGCCCTGCAGGCCATCCCGCAGGACAGGCCAGCCCACAGCCAGCGCACCGGCCAGGAAGAGAAGGTTGGCGGCATAGAACGCCGCCGGGGCGATCACGGGGTCAAGGGAGGCCACAGGGGCCAGCAGCCCCTCGGCAACAAGGCCAAAGTGGAGCAGTACCACCGCAAGGATGCCCTCCAGCACACACCGCAGCGTCAGCTCCGCGCCCATCCGGCGGAGCTTCTCCCCCACCTGCTCGGGCGTTTCCGGCTCGGCTTCCTCTTCAGGCTTCTCCGCAGCCTCCGGCGCGGCAGGAGCCGCTTCCTCAGCAGGCTGGGCCGGGGCCTCCTCTGCCGGGGCGGCAGGCCGGGTGGGTGCCTCGTCCTCTTCCAGCCCCATCAGCGGCAGGCTCATGCTGTCGTCCTTGCTGGGGGCCTCGGTGCGGGTAGGGGCCTGCGGCTCGTTCTCGTCCGCGCCCTTGCCAAAGAACTGGAAAGCCGTTTCCGGTTCCGTCTCAACCTCTGGCGCGGCTTCCGGGGCAGACTTTGCCTGCTTTACCGACTGATCCTCGGCAAACACCATGGGGATGGCCGGGCCCTCAGGCGCTGCAGGAGCTTCCGGCTCCACGGCCAGCACCTCTTCGGGGGCATCCTGCACCTCCTCCACCGGGGCGGGCTTGGGGGTGCCATAGAGCATGGCCTTGAGTTCGGCCATCTCTGCATCCTCCTGCTGCTCCTGCGGGGTCAGGGGTTCCCGGCGGCGGGGCGGCTCCGGCTTTTTCTCGGGCTGGGGTGCAGGCCGGGGTTCCGGCTTCGGCGCTGCGGGGGCTTCCGGCGCGGTGGGCAGAGCCACAGGCTCTGCTTCCTCCAGCTCTCCGGGCTCCAATGCCAGCTCCAGGCCGGCCTCGGCTTCTTCCTCATGGCCCAGCACGATCTCACCCGTGGGCGGCAGCTCATTCTGCACAGCCGGGGCGGCGGCTGGCTCCTCTTTGTCCTTTTCGCGGTGAAAGAGCTTGCCCAGCAGGCTGCCGGTGCTCTCCTTTTCCTCATCGCGGCGCTTCATCTCTTCGGGCACCTGTGCCACGCTGGTGCTGAAAAACGTGCGGAACTTCTCGTTCTGCGCATCGATCTCTTCCTGTGTCAGCTCTTTGCGCTTATCATCCTTTGGCATCCTAGTCCCTCCCTGTTCTGGTCACGGCGGTCTGGCCGCTGTTTCTTACTCTGCGGCGCGCTGGCTCTGGATCTCGTACAGGATGATGCCAGCCGCCACCGAGACATTGAAGCTGTCCACACCGGTGCCCTGAGCGGCCATATCCAGCCGCACCACACCATCGCAGAGCTTTTTCACCAGCTGGGATACACCACTGCCCTCGCTGCCCAGCACCAGTGCGATGGGGCCGGTCAGGTTGTTCTTGCGCAGGGGCACGCCGTCCATATCGGCACAGTAGACAAACACCCCCTGATCCTTCAGGCGGCGGATGGTCTCGCCGATGTTGGCCACGCGGGCCACAGGCAGGCGCTCGGCCGCACCGGCACTGGACTTGATGACGGTGGGGGTCACGGACGCGCCGCCCCGCTTGGGGATGACGATGCCGTGGGCTCCGCACAGCAGAGCAGAGCGCATCACCGCGCCCAGATTATGGGGGTCCTCGATGCCGTCACTCAGCACCAGGAAAGGGGGCTCCCCCTTCTCTCTGGCAACGTTCAGCAAGTCCTCCACGGTCACATATTCGATCTCGCTGGCAAAGGCAGCCACGCCCTGGTGGCTCTCGGTGCCGGTCATCAGGCGCAGCTTGTTGGGATGCACCCGCTTGACCGTGGCCCCGGCCTCCTTGGCCATGGCGGTATAGTAAGCTGCCACAGCGGGGGCCATGCCCTCCGTGATCAGCACGGTATCCACGCCGGAACCGCTCTTGAGCAGCTCGGTCACGGGGTTTTTGCCGTAGACCAGGCTCTCATTCTTGGGCTGCTCCTCCGTGCTGCTGCGGCGGGGGCGGCGCGGCATTTTCTGTTCGTCCATTGATGTGTTCTCCTTCCATTCTATGGCAAGGCGGGCCGTTTGAGCCGCGCCATGGTTTCGTTCTGTTTCAGTTTTACTATATTTTGACACTGATACATTCTAAAGTATAGCATACCCCGGCATTCTTCGCAATGTTTGCCGAAGGCAAAAGTTTTCCACATTCAGCAGGCTATACAATCGGTAATTCGGCTCAAATTTTTCCACATGTTGAAAACCCGGTGGAAAATGTTCAAAAATCAAGTTTGTACGCCCACTTTCTGGGTGGAATTCCACAGTTTCCACCAAGTTTTCAACCTCCCAGGTTCGACACGCAAACTTCTCGCCGTACTTTTTGTAAAATTCAAGTCGGAATTATGACAATTTTTTGAAGGGAGATCCAGTGGTTTTTGCCAGAATCTCCAACATCAAAATGCCCAATGTGAATTTGTGTTGAAAACGCCGCGGGAACCGCCTTGATTTTATCCTGTAATTGGGGTATACTACCCTTAGGTTCGTTAAAGGATGCGCAATCTTGTATCCAAAACGGCTTTTTTCACCCCAAAATGATTTTGCGGAGGTAATGAATAATGTTGGTAAATGCAACCGAAATGCTGATCAAGGCACGCGATGGCCACTACGGTGTGCCCCAGTTCAACATCAACAATCTGGAGTGGACCAAGGCAGTCCTGACCGCCTGCGAGGAAATGAAGAGCCCCGTTATCCTGGGTGTCTCTGAGGGCGCAGGCAAATACATGACCGGCTTCAAGACCGTTGCCGCCATGGTCAGCTCCATGGTGGAGACCATGGGCATCACCGTTCCCGTCGCCCTGCATCTGGACCACGGCACCTACGAGGGCTGCAAGGCCTGCGTTGAGGCCGGCTTCTCCTCCATCATGTTCGATGGCAGCCACTACTCCATCGAGGAGAACGTGGAAAAGACCAAGGAGCTGGTCGCTCTGGCACACTCCAAGGGCCTGAGCATCGAGGCCGAGGTCGGCTCCATCGGCGGCGTTGAGGACGGCGTTGTGGGCGCTGGCGAGATCGCAGACCCCGCCGAGTGCGCAAAGATCACCGATCTGGGCATCGACTTCCTGGCTGCCGGCATCGGCAACATCCACGGCGTTTACCCCGCCAACTGGAAGGGCCTGGACTTTGAGGCTCTGGACCGCATCCACAAGGCTACCAACAACATTCCTCTGGTCCTGCACGGCGGCACCGGCATCCCCGACGAGATGATCCAGAAGGCCATCAGCCTGGGCGTTTCCAAGATCAACATCAACACCGAGTGCCAGCTGGTCTTTGCTGAGGCCACCCGCAAGTACATCGAAGCTGGCAAGGATCAGCAGGGCAAGGGCTTCGACCCCCGCAAGCTGCTGGCTCCCGGCGCTCAGGCCATCATCGACAAGTGCAAGGAAAAGATCGAGCTGTTCGGCTGCACAGGCAAGGCCTGAGCCGAAGCGCATCTCCTGAGCACATTCCCGCCCCATAAATGATACTGCCCCGCTGTTCTGTGCATCACAAAACAGCGGGGCATTTTTTGTAAGCCAGTCCGCAAAAAGGGGGCTGCTGCACCGTTTTTTCCCGTGTGCCGCAGCCCCTCTTCTTTACTGGTTCAATTTTGCAAACGCTTCCCGCACATCGCCGGAGAAGTAGAGCGTGCCCAGCGCGCACACGGGGCCGGTGCCCCCAAGGGCGGCCGCCCGGGCCACACCGGCTTCAATGGTGGAAGCGGGCTCGGCCCTGCCGCCCCGGGCGCGGATCTGTTCAGCCAGCGTCTCAGCGGGCATGGCGCGGGGGGTATGGGCCGCTACGGTGACGAACTGCCCGGCCAGCGGCAGGAGCAGTGCCAGCATCTCGTCCACATCCTTGTCCGCCATAATGCTGAGCAGGAACACGAACTTCTGCCCCGGAAAGCGGTCCCGCAGACTCTGCACGGTGGCCCGCATTCCGTGGGCGTTGTGGCTGCCATCCAGCAAAAAGACGGGCGAATGCCGCAGCAGCTCGAACCGGCCCGGCCAGCGCACCTGTTCCAGACCGGCGCGGATGGCGCTGTCCGGGATGTTCCAGCCCCGGCTGCGCAGCACCCGCAGGGCCGTAATGGCCGTGGCGGCGTTCCGGGGCTGATAGCTGCCGATCAGGGGCAGGCGGATGCCATTCAGGCCGTCAAAATCAAAGGTGACAGCATCCAGATCCCCGTCCTCGATGGTCAGCCTGCTGAGGTCCACCACGGTCAGCGGCGCGTGCCGCTCTGCCGCCGTACGGGCGATGACGGCATCGGCCTCGGGCACACCGCCATAGCTCACCACCGGACTGCCCGGCTTGATGATGCCCGCCTTGGCCGATGCGATATCGGCCAGGGTGGGGCCCAGCTCCTTTACATGATCCATGCCCAGCGCCGTGATGACTGCGCACTCCGGCGGGTCGATGACATTGGTGGAATCCAGCGTACCACCCAGGCCCACCTCCAGCACCACGATGTCGCATTTCGTCTCAGCGAACCAGAGCATCCCCAATGCCGTGATGATCTCGAACTCGGTGGGGATATCGGTCATGGCATCGGCAGCGGGCCTCACATGCTCCACCAGCCGCACCAGCGCCTCGTCCGGGATCTGTTGGCCGTTTACCTGAATGCGCTCGTTGAACCGGTTGATAAAGGGCGAGGTATACAGGCCCACCCGGTAACCCGCCGCCTGCAGGCAGGAGGCCAGCATGGCCGCCGTGCTGCCCTTGCCGTTGGTGCCCGCCACATGGATGAATTTCAGCTGCTTGTGCGGATCTCCCAGTGCGGCCAGCAGGGTCCGGGTGCGGGTCAGGCCCGGCTTGTGCCCCGCCCACTGGACGGCATGGATATAGTTCAGTGCTTCCTCGTAGTTCATTGTGCAATGCCTCGGATCGTTTTGTTTTCCAGCAGCAGGCGCACCAGCACGGTGTTCACCGCCGCCAGAACCAGCGCGTTGGGAATGCGGGTCACCAGCACGCTCCACGGATAGTTATAGAAGAGGTGGAGTGCCAGCGAGTTGATGACAATGGAGCCCACCGCATGGCCGGCAAACACGCTGATCTGGGTGCGCAGGCCCAGCCGCAGGTTGGGCAGGGCGCGCCAGAGAAGGCCCGCCGTCAGGCCGATGGAGCCTGCCCCCAGCGTGATCAGCGGGTTGATGGCGTAGCCGGAAAGGGTGCCGCCGATCATATCGGCCACTGCACCCACGGCAAAGCCCTCCACCGGCCCGAACAGCACAGCGGCCAGCAGGGTGGGCAGGCTGCCCAGGTTGAACCGGACAAAGCCGGTGGAAATGCTCAGCACCCGGGCAAACACGATGCTCATGGCAGTGAGCAGGGCCAGCATGGTGAGCTTGCGGACGGAATTTCTGGAATGGTTCATATCAATTGTCCTCCCCTGTTTCGGGAACCGCGGGGCGGGCAATGCAAAACGCCCTCCCCTGTGACAAACCGCACAAAGGAGGGCGTGATTCAACGGTTCACATCCAGACGGGGCCGCAGACGGCCCCGTCTGCACCCAAGTCCATGCAGCAGCGGGATGCAGGCCATGCACCGCGGGTCTTACCTTCGTCCGCAGCACAACTCCCCGTTGATGCGGCACTTAACGCGCATGGCCTTACTCTGTTGATGGTCTTATTATATGCCTTTTTTCGGCCCATTGCAACCACAACTCCCATCATCTTTCCCAATTCGCGGGGCAGATTTTTGGCGGGGTGCACAATTCCGGCCTACACAAAAAGCCCTCCGGTGCGTCTCGTCCCGGAGGGCTTTGGGGTACAGAAGATCTGGTCAATTACTGCACATCGGTCAGCTCAGCCAGCTTGTGGAAGATCTCGGTGTTGTCATACACGCCGCGGAACTTGTCCGCACCCTGACCACGGGCGTAGAGGTTCACCATGGCACCGGTGTGGGCGTAGGTGGTGTGATCCACACCGGACTTGTGGTTGATGGTGTGGCAGATAGCCATGCTGAAGGGGATGTAGGTGCCATACAGCTCGTAATCCTGCTGGCTCATCTTGCTCTGGCTGGAAGAGCCGACCTTGAGGGTGCGCTCGTAAGCGGTGCGCAGGTTCTCCACCTCGTAGTCGGTCAGCAGCAGCTTGCCTGCGTTGGCGGCATCGGGGTCGGTGGGCAGGGTCAGGCCGAAGTTTGCCTTCACATCCTGCATTGCAGTCTCAAAGGGAGTCTGATTCTTCACGTAGTGGTTCACATAGGTGGAATCGAACTTTGCGTAGGACATCTTCTGGTGGGCCAGGTTGGTCAGGAAGGTATCGTAGTTGGTGGTCTTGTAGCCAATGCCCAGGCCGCCGGTCTCGTGGTCAGCGGTCACCAGGATCAGGGTATCATTGGGATGCTGGGCGTAGAACTCCACAGCGGCCTGCACCGCGTTGTGCATCTCGATCACATCATGGATGGAGGCAGCGGCATCGTTGGCGTGGCAGGCCCAGTCGATCTTGCCGGACTCCACCATCATAAAGAAGCCGTTGCTGTTGTCCAGCAGCTCAATGCCCTTGCGGACATAGTCGGTCAGCTGCCACTCTCCCGGAGCGGCATCCATGGCGTAGTTCATGGACTTGCCGTCGGCCAGATTCTCGGCAATGATCAGGGTCTTGCCTGCCCCGGCCTTCAGGGCAGCAGCACCGGCCTGGGTGGTGACAACGTTGTAACCGGCCTGTGCAGCCACCTCGTGGTTGTTGGGGCCGGTGCCATCGCCGTTCACCTTCTGGAACTCGCCGCCTGCGAAATACTCAAAGCCGGAGTTTGCCAGCTCCACGCCGATCTGATAGTAGTTCTTGCGGGTCTTCTGGTGTGCATAGAAGGCAGCAGGGGTGGCGTGGTCAATATTCACCGTGGAAACAATGCCAACCTTGTAGCCCTTCTGCTTATGGAGCTTCTCCGCAATGGTCTCATAGGGCACATCACGGGTCCAAGGGCACATATTGATGACACCGCTCTCGGTCTTTTTGCCGGAAGCGATGGAGGTAGCGGTGGAAGCGGAGTCCGGGCAGAAGGAGGTGCTGTCGTATGTGGTCACACTGCCCACTTCCGGGAACTGGGTAAAGCTCAGCTCTGCCTCGGTGATGGCACCGTTGTTGGTGACAGTGCCCTGATAGAACCGGGCAGACTGGATCTGGGCAGTGCCCATGCCATCGCCGATGAACAGGAAGATGTACTTGGGCTTCTTCTGGAACAGGCCAAAGCAGTTCTCCTCGTCAGCTGCGGTGGAAGCAGCCGGAGCGGCAGCGTTTGCAGCCACAGGGGCAGCAGTCATCAGACCGGCGGCAGATGCCACAGCACCTACTTTCAGGAAGTTGCGGCGGGACATTTTATGTTCTTTCATACGATAATTCCTCTCTTATCCTGAGCCCTCCCGGGCCCTGTTGCAATGTTTCTTGGGAACGGTTCTATTGTACCCGTTCGGAGAAAGAGGGGAAACCACGGTAAGGAAAATCTTAGGTAAACCCTGGGCAATGAAAAACAGGCATTGGTAAAAAACAGGTGGTCTTTGTAAAATCGGATTGTTCCTGCCCGCGGGCCCTTCCACTCCGTCAGGATTTGCCCCGGATCGGTTGCATCCGGTGGGCAAATCGTGTATACTGTAACCCGATTTTTATTTGCGGAGGGAGGGGTGCACATGTCCGTTTTGTGTCTGGGCGAAGTCTGGCTGGAGCTGAACGCCGCCACGGCTCCGGAGCTGACGGAGACGTTCCGGGCACAGACCGGCGGCTGGGGTGCAGGCTTCTGCCGCCGGTACGCCGCATTGGGCGGGCAGGCGGCTCTGCTGGCCCAGCTGGGAGCCGACCCCTTTGGCCGCAAGCTGGCGGCCCGGCTTGCCCGGGATGGTGTGGATTGCTCCCTGCTCTGCTTCACGGATGCCTTCCCCACACCGGTGGTGTTCACCGGAGCAGACACCGTTCTGCCCTACCGTGCCCACACCGCCGGGCTGGCCCTTGGGCCGGAACAGCTGGAGGCCGCCCCGTTCCGGGGAGCCTCTGCCTTCTGCTTTTCCTCCGCCGGGCTGGTGGACAGCCCCCTGCGGCTGGCCCACCTCAAGGCCCTTGCCGCCGCCCGGGATGCCGGGGCGCTCTGCTGCTATCTTCCCCGGCTGGCGCAGGCCGCGCCCTACTGGCCGCAGCGGGAGGCTCTGTGCCAGACCGCCCTGCAGTTTCTTGACCGGGCAGACGTTCTCTTTTTAGAGGAGAGCGACCTGCTCCTCCTCTTCGGCTCCCGGGAGCTGCGCACAGCCCTGTTTGCCCTGTTCACCGGCCATGTGCAGCTGATCTTTTTCTACAAAAAGGACAGAATTTTCGCCTTTACACGCAGCGTTATGGCTTCTGCCGCAAAAAAAGACCAGAGCCCCGCTCTGGTCTTGTATCGGATGGAACAAATGGGGATTCATGTAATAGATCTGCCACAGTTAAGGGAGCATGTACTAGGACAGTTACTAAGTAACGATGCAGATGCCGGGAGCCGCAACCCGGACGCTGGCGAGCGAAGCGAGACTGAGAGGTTTAATCCGTAGCCAAACAAAAACAGCCAGCGCCGTGGAAAGGAGGAGAAAGCGGCGCTGGCTGTGTATGAGAACTCCCAAACATTTGCGGCTGTCAGGAGATGGTTGGTAGTCTGTCCGCCGCCTTGGCTATTGCCTCGCATCAGCAGGGGACAGTGTTTTTTAAAGGGGCCGCGCCGCCCGGTTTCTGCCGGAGATGCGCGGTTTTCATTGCCTGCATGGCATCTTGGGAGGATGTTTTTCTGTTCCTCCCTGACTGCACCCTTATTGTACAGGATAAAAATGGAGTTTCTTTGTGAGGAATTTGAACAAATTGAAAATAAACGGAGCCGCTGCACATCATTTTGTACAGCGGCTCCGTTTTTTACGATTTTTCCTTAATTTTCGGCCAGATTACCGGTGTAGAGCTGGTAATACTTGCCCTTCTTGGCGATCAGCTCGTCGTGGCTGCCGCGCTCGATGATGCGGCCCTGCTCCAGAACCACGATGCAGTCTGCATTGCGGACGGTAGACAGACGGTGGGCAATGACAAAGCTGGTGCGGCCATACATCAGGCCGTCCATGCCCCGCTGGACCAGTGCCTCAGTGCGGGTATCAATGGAGGAGGTCGCCTCGTCCAGGATCAGCACCGGGGGATCGGCAACCGCGGCGCGAGCAATGGCCAGCAGCTGGCGCTGGCCCTGCGACAGGTTTGCGCCGTCGTTGGTCAACATGGTGTTGTAGCCATCGGGCAGACGCTTGACAAAGCCATCGGCATTGGCCAGCTTTGCGGCGGCAATGCACTCCTCATCGGTGGCATCCAGGCGGCCATAGCGGATGTTCTCCATGACCGTACCGGTGAACAGGTGGGTATCCTGCAGCACGATGCCCAGAGAGCGGCGCAGATCGTCCTTTTTGATCTTGCGGATGTTGATGCCATCATACCGGATCTTGCCGTCTGCGATATCGTAGAAGCGGTTGATCAGGTTGGTGATGGTGGTCTTGCCGGCACCGGTGGAGCCGACAAAGGCGATCTTCTGGCCCGGGCGGCCATAGAGGTTGATCCCGTGCAGAACGGTCTTTTCCGGCACATAGCCAAAATCGACATCGGTAAAGGTGATGTCGCCCGCCAGCTTGTGGTAGGTGGTGGTGCCGTCGTGGTGGGGATGCTTCCAGGCCCAGATGCCGGTGCGCTCGGTGGTCTCCATCAGCTCGTCATCCTTGCCATACTTGACGTTGACCAGGGTGACATAGCCCTCGTCGGCCTCGCTGGTCTCGTCCATCATCTTGAAGATACGCTCCGCACCGGCCAGTGCCATGATCACGCTGTTGGCCTGCATGGACACCTGGCTGATGGGCATATTGAAGCTCTTGTTCAGGCTCAGGAAAGCCATCACGGTGCCCAGCGTCATGCCGCCGACATTGCCAACGGCCATGGCCGCGCCTGCCAGAGCACAGACCGCGTAGCTGATATTGCCCAGCTGTGCGGTAACAGGCATGATGATGTTGGCGTAGCTGTTGGCCTGCTTGGCGCTTTCCTTCAGCTTATCGTTCAGCTGCCGGAAGCCGTCCAGAGCCTTCTGCTCGTGGGTGAACACCTTGACGACCTTCTGGCCCTCCATCATCTCTTCGATGTAGCCGTTCACCTTGCCCAGATCCTTCTGCTGCGCCACAAAGTACTTGCCGCTCATGGCAGTGATCTTCTTGGAGCAGAACAGCATCAGGGCCACCATCAGCATGGTGACAACGGTGAGCTGCCAGCTCATCAGGCACATGCTGGTGAACACGGACACGATGGTGATGGCGCTGGACACCAGCTGGGGGATGCTCTGGCTGATCATCTGGCGCAGGGTGTCCACATCGTTGGTGTACACCGACATGATGTCGCCGTGGGGGTGGGAGTCAAAATACCGGATGGGCAGGCTTTCCATGTGGGTGAAAAGCTGGACGCGCAGGTTGCGCAGGGTGCCCTGGGTCACGTTGACCATGATGCGGGCGTTGAGCCATGCGGCCAGCACGCCGATGGCGTAGATGCAGCCGATGCGCACCAGTGCGCCTGCCAGCGGGCCGAAGTCCGGCGTGGCCTGCTTGGTCATGGGGACGATGTAATCATCGATCAGGGTCTTGAGGAAGAGGCTTGCCTGCACATTTGCCAGCGCGCTGACGATGATGCAGACCAGCACAAGGATGCAGTGGGGCAGATAGTGCTTGAACACCTCATCCATGATCCGCTTGAGCAGCTTGCCCGGATTCTCGACCTTCGGCTTGGGGCCGCCCATCCTACGGGGGCCGGGGCCCTTCACTTCTTTCACCTGTGCCATTACTGCTCACCTCCCTGCTTGTCAAAATCGCCGCCGCCCTGGGTCTGGCTGTTGTAAACTTCCTGATAGATCTTGTTTGTCCTGAGCAGCTCCTCGTGGGTGCCCAGGCCGTTGATCTGGCCGTTGTCCAGCACCAGGATGCGGTCTGCATCCTGCACGGAGGAGATGCGCTGTGCAATGATGATCTTGGTGGTGCCGGGGATCTCCTCCCGGAACGCCTTGCGGATCTTGGCATCGGTGGCGGTATCCACGGCGCTGGTGCTGTCGTCCAGGATCAACACCTTGGGCTTGCGCAGCAGCGCGCGGGCAATGGTCAGGCGCTGCTTCTGGCCGCCGGACACGTTGGAGCCGCCCTGCTCGATCCAGGTATTGTACTTGTCGGGGAAGCGCTCGATGAACTCATCGGCGCAGGCCAGCTTGGCCACCCGGATGCACTCTTCCTCGCTGGCGTTCTCATCGCCCCAGCGCAGGTTGTCGAGGATGGTGCCGCTGAACAGAACGTTCTTCTGCAGCACCATGGAGACCTCCCGGCGGAGGACATCCAGGCTGTAATCCTTAACGTCCACGCCGCCCACCTTGACAGAGCCGGTCTCGGCATCATACAGGCGGGGGATCAGCTGCACCAGGCTGGATTTTGCACTGCCGGTGCCGCCGATGATGCCCAGCGTCTCGCCCGGCCGGATGCTGAAGGTAACATCGTTCAGGACAGGCTGGCCGGAGCCGTGCTTATACTTAAAGGTAACATGCTCGAACTCGATACCGCCATCCCTGACCTGCTGCACCGGTGCCTTGGGGGCGGGCAGGTCGGTGGTCTCGTCCAGCACCTCCACGATACGGCGGGCGGAAGCGGCGGACATGGCGATCATCACAAAGGCCATGCTCAGCATCATCAGGGCCATCAGGATGTTCATAATGTAACCGAACAGGGCGTTCAGCTGGCCGGTGGTGATCACACCGTTCAGGACGTAATGTGCGCCGAACCAGCTCAGGGCGATGTTGCAGCCGTACACAGAGACCAGCATGGCGGGATTGTTGAAGCTCAGGCGGCTCTCGGCGTGGACGAACTGCTTGTACAGGCTCTCGCAGGCCTTGGTGTACTTCTCGTTCTCAAAGTGCTCCCGGACAAAGCTCTTGACCACGCGGATGGCCGAGACATTCTCCTGCACGGAGGCGTTCAGGTTATCGTAGTTCTTGAACACCTTATCAAAGATGCCGAAGGTGGGAACCATAATGCCTGCCAGCACTGCCACCAGGAACACGATCGCCACCAGGAACACCATGGTCAGCGAACGGCTGATCATGGAGGCCATGATGAGCGCGAAAACCAGATGGACGGGGGCACGCACGCACATGCGCTCGATCATCTGGAACGCGTTCTGCAGGTTGGTCACGTCGGTGGTCATGCGGGTGACCAGACCGGCCGTGGAGTACTTGTCGATGTTGGAGAACGAGAAATGCTGGATGTTCTCATACATCGCATCGCGCAGGTTGCCTGCAAAGCCGGTGGATGCCGTGGCGGCAAACCTGCCGGCCAGCACGCCCAGCAGCAGGGCAATGGCCGCCACCAGGAAGGTGAGCAGGCCGTACTTGACAACGGCGTTCATATCGCCCTTTTCAATGCCCTGGTCAATGATAAAGGCCATGATGGTAGGCAGCAGCACATCCATGATGGCTTCCAGAGCAGATAGGATCGGTGTCAGGATCGCGGCGCGCTTGTACTCGCCCAGATGTGACACAAGTTTTTTGATCATCTGTTGTAATCCTCCTGAAGTTTATTTGCAGGGGTCATTCCAGCCCCTTGCGCAGCTTGTTCAATAACCGCAGAAGCTCTGCGTTTTCCTCTTCCGTCAGCAATCCGGCCACAAACTCATCGGTCTGGTGCAGGGAGAGTATCGTCTTTTCATGGACGCGGCCTCCCTCTTCCGTCAGGATCAGCCGTTTGAGCCGGGCATCCTGCGGCACGCTCTGGCGCTCGATGTAGCCCTTGCGCTCCATCAGCTGCAGGATGTTCGTCACGGTCGAGCGTGTGATGGAAAACTCCCGCTCGATATCGCGCTGGTATACGGCCTCATTTTTGTGCCAGTAGAGGTAGCTCATGATCCAGTCGTGCATGGGGGTCACGTTGTCCACGTTGTTCTCCCGGTGGAACTGGTTGATCTTGCGGAAGATTAGGTTGTTCACCCGGCGCACCTGTGCCGGGATGACCTGCGGCGGCTCCCATGGGGGGTTGCAGCAGGGCTGTTTGTTGCTTTCATCGTGCATAATGGTTTCCCTTTTGAATTGTTTGTAACAGGATTGTTTTCTTTAGAACTGTTTGATGCCGTACAATATCATAACGCACGATTCGATCTTTGTCAATAGAAGACGCAAAATAAAATACAGAAGCGCCCCACCGAACGGCAGGGCGCTTCCACTGGGCGCTGATTTTGCTTCTGCGGGCTCAACAGCCCTTGCTTTCTGACCAGAATATGCTTTAATAAAAGCAACTATGGGCGCTGCGCCCCCGAATACTGCAAGGAGAATCCCATGGAACAACGGAACACCCGCCTGCGGAACGCGGGCTTCGTCACCTTCTTTTTCAGCGGCATCTGCACCATTTCCAGCGGTGTGGTGGTCAGCCTGCTGCAGGAGGAATACGGCTTTGCCTACGGCATGACCGGCACCCTGCTCAGCCTGCTGAGCATCGGCAACCTGCTGGCGGGCCTGCTGGCCGGTGCGCTGGTGGGAAAAATGGGCATGAAGCCCAGCGTCCTGCTTCTGACCATCGGCTATGCGGTGGGCTACGGCCTGATGGGCCTGACCGGCCTGCCCATTCTGCTGGCGCTGGCCTTCTTCATTGTGGGCATTGCCAAGGGCAGTGTCCTGAACACCTGCACCATTCTTGTCAGCGGCAACTCTGCAGACCGCACCCGGGGCATGAACACCATGCACGCCTGCTACGCCTGCGGTGCCCTGCTCTGTCCCTTTCTGATCTCTGCCGCGGCCAGGGTCAGCACCACGCTGGCCGTGCTGGCGCTGGCGGCGCTGGGTCTGGTGCTCTGGCTGGTATACCTGTTCACCCCCATGGCAGGCCGCGCCAAGGCCAAAGAAGCTGTCACCGATTGGAGCTTTTTGCGCTCCTCCCGCTTCTGGCTGCTCACCGGCCTGCTGTTCTGCCAGAACGCCGCCGAGCAGAGCGTTGTGGGCTGGATGGTCACCTACTTCAAGGACAGCGGCATCATTGCAGGCACGCTGGCGGCCTATACCGTCACCGTGATGTGGGGTGCCACCCTGATCGGCCGCCTGCTCATCGCTTTTGTGTTCCCACTCAAACAGCCCCGCAAGGCCATGGTGTTTATGGCGGTTTTCTGCACTGCCTTCTACTTTGCCATGATGCAGACCCACAGCCAGCTGCCTGCCATCCTGCTGCTGTTCGCCTTTGCCTTTTCCATGGCCGGTATGAACCCCACCGCCGTGGCCAGCGCCGGTAAAATGACCACCGTGACCAGCATGGGCATCATGCTGCCGGTGGCATCCAGCGGCGCGATCCTGATGCCCTGGGTCATCGGCAAGGTAGCTGAAAGTGCCGGTCTTGCTGTTGGTATGGCAACCAACATCGTGCCCTGCGTGGGGCTGATCGTCTTTGCAATTCTGGTGTCCAGAATGCGGGAGGAGTAAACTTCTCCGTCATTGCTTCGCAATGCCGCCTCTCCCGGCAGAAGAGGCAGGCGGCTGAGCGGTTCATCCCCTCGCCTTTGCGCTGAACTCACACCCACAGTAATCCTGACGGTAAAGCCCGTACTCCTCCGAAAGCTGGAGGGAGCGCAGGTAGCCGTTCTGCTTTTTGAAATCCGAGGGCAGGTGCCTGATGCCGAATTCGGCTTCAAGCTCCTGCCCGATTTGATTGATGCGGGCAGCATCCTTGTGGGGGCTGATGGAGAGCGTGGTGGTGAACCAATCAAAGCCGTGCTCCTTTGCGTACTGGGCAGCCCGGCGCATCCGCAAACGGTAGCAGACGGTGCACCGCCCGCCCCGCTCCGGCTCGTTTTCCAGCCCCTGCACAGCCGTGTAGAACTCCTGCGGATCGTAGTGGTCCTCGATGACCGTGACCCCCAGCGGGTGCGCCTGCGCCACGAACTTTTTCAGCTCCTCGCCCCGGCGGTAGTATTCTTCGGCAGGCCAGGTGTTGGGGTTATAGTAAAGCACCGTAATCTCAAAATACCGGCACAGCTTTTCCAGCACGGCGCTGGAACAGGGCCCGCAGCAGGCATGGAGCAGCAGCTTTGGCCGCTGCGGCCCCAGCGTTTTCAACACTTCGTCCATCTGCTGTGCAAAATTCAACTGTTTTGACATCGGTTTCATCCTTTGTTATACTTGCTTTGATTCAAATAGCTCCCTCCTGCTGCCTCGCCAAAAGAGCCGCAGCTGCCGGAAGGGGCATCCCGGTCATATTATATCACATTTTATCTAATAGGAGAACTGCGATGACAAACGAGAAGATTGCCCGTATCAACGAGCTGGCAAAAAAGAGCAAGACCACCGGCCTGACCGATGCCGAAAAGGCAGAGCAGCAGGCCCTGCGGCAGGAGTATGTTGCGGACGTAAAGGCCAGCCTGCGCGCCCAGCTGAACAACACCTCGATCAAAGAGCCGGATGGCACTGTGCACAAGCTGGGGAAGAAGAACTAAAGCAGCATCACGAAGAGGAGCGCCCTGTGGATAATTGAGAGAAAAGTATTTCTTCCCTCTTTTTTTGTTCCGCGTTTCGTGCTATACTATAATTGTATTGTTGCGGACATTTCCGCGGGCGGTACAGATTCCCAAGGTGGCGTATCCCGGGCAAGGTGCACGGAAAAGGCTGTCTTTTGAAAAAATGATAAAGAGGTCATTTATTATGCTTACTGCAATTACGGGTATCAACTGGGGCGATGAGGGCAAGGGCCGCATGGTCGATCTGATCAGCCAGGAGTATGACATCGTTGCACGGTATCAGGGCGGCAACAACGCAGGCCACACCGTGAAGAACGAGCGCGGCAAGTTCGTGCTGAACCTGCTGCCCTCCGGCATCCTGCGCCCCAACGTTGTCTGCGTGATGGGCAACGGTATGGTCATCGACCCGCACCATCTGGACGGCGAGATCAACAAGCTGCGGGAGCAGGGCATCACCATCACCCCCGATAACCTGAAGATCTCCGACCGGGCCACCATCACCATGCCCTACCATGTGGATCAGGACGGCCTGGAAGAGGCCCGCCTGGCCAAGACCGGCGCACAGTTCGGCTCCACCAAGCGCGGCATCGCCTACACTTACGGTGACAAGTACA
>OGNR01000295.1_pt1 | contig 29805 bp, 23 predicted proteins | sample 1573501 | NCBI WGS metagenome assembly OGNR01 (sample SAMEA2581918, study PRJEB24529) | metagenome | biome: Human gut stool | place: China | collected 2011 | reverse complement strand
CCTTGAACTCCTTGCCGCAGCCGATGGGCCAGTTCATGGGGTAGGTCTTGATGCCCAGGATCTCCTCGATGTTCTCCATCAGCTCAAAGGGATCGCGGGCTTCGCGGTCCATCTTGTTGATGAAGGTGAAGATGGGGATGTGACGCAGGGTGCAGACCTTGAACAGCTTGATGGTCTGGGCCTCAACGCCCTTTGCCGCATCGATGACCATGACAGCGGAGTCCGCTGCCATCAGGGTGCGGTAGGTATCCTCCGAGAAGTCCTGATGGCCCGGGGTATCCAGAATGTTCACGCACTTGCCTGCATAGTTGAACTGCAGGACAGAGGAAGTGACAGAAATACCGCGCTGCTTCTCGATATCCATCCAGTCGGACACAGCGTGCTTGGCGCTCTGCTTGCCCTTGACGGAACCGGCCTGATTGATGGCTCCACCGTACAGCAGCAGCTTTTCGGTCAGGGTCGTTTTGCCGGCATCGGGGTGGCTGATGATCGCAAACGTCCGGCGGCGCTCGATCTCTTCACGATTTGTCATATATTGATTTCTCCTGAATCAGAATAGCTCTTTATTCGGTCAATCTCACGTTACATTGGTGATTCTCCGTAAACTGGCTTGCCCTCTCAGTCTGCTTCGCAGCCAGCTCTCCCAAAGGGAGAGCCAGTTGCTGCTCCAGGTACAGGCCCTGCAGATCGGCTGCACTTCTCCTTCCAGATGCGTTGGCTCCCCCTTCGGGGGAGCTGGCAAAGCCGACAGGCTTTGGCTGAGAGGGCAAGGATGCCAAAATTACACACAACTTATATTTTACCAGCAATTCCACCTAGATGCAAGAGTTTTTGTTATTTTTTCAGGAGGAAGCAGGGCAAGGGGGCGGTATCGGCCCAATTGGCGAAACTGCAGACGAGGACGGTGCACTGTTTCAGGGGCCGGGAGCGCATCCACTGGAGGATCTCGGTCTTTTCGTCGGAGCCGATGACCTTGCCGCTGTACAGGATGGCGCTGAGCACCCCGCCGGGCCGCAGGGCCTCGAGGGCGGCTTCCAGCGCCGGGATGCTGCTTTTGGCGTGGGAGAACACCCCGTGGTCGGCACCGGGCAGCCAGCCGAAGTTGAACATCACGGCATCGACAGTGCCGGGCTGTACATATTGTAGGAGGTTGGCGTGGCTGTCGCAGTGAAGCTCCGCCGCAAAGCCCTTCCGTGCAAGGTTCTGCCGGGTGGAGGCAATGGCTTCCGGCTGGATGTCAAAGCCCAGCACCCGGCCCTCTTTGCCCGCAAGGCGGCAGAGAAAGGCCGTGTCGCCCCCGTTGCCGCAGGTGGCATCGATGCAGAGCCTGGGGTCAGCCAGCCGCGCGGCGAGGAAATCCTGCACAAGCTTCACGGCCGTCAGGTCGGGGGTGCGGCGGCGGCACAGCCCGCTGCCCTCTGCCGCAAAACCGAACTTTGCCCAGAAGGCCAGCTCCCCCGCATCGGCAGGCAGAGGAGCCGTGAACACCGCGGCGCTCTCTTTGTCATAGCCGCCCAGGCTGCGCAATACCTCTTTTAACAGGTAGGAACCGTAGCCCTTGCGCCGCCATTCCGGCACAATGGTCAGGGCAGCGATGTCCGCGCCCTGCTCCGTGGGCCGGGCCTGGCAGGTGCCAATGATGGTTTTCTCTTTATACAGGGCATAACCGCCCGTGGTCTTTTCCAGTTTCATAATTTGCTCCTTTCGCGGACTTGCCCTCTCAGTCTGCTTTCGCAGACAGCTCTCCCAAAGGGAGAGCCTATCATGGCTCCGAATAGAGCCCCTGCAAATCAGCGATTGCTCGCCTGTCAGATGTGTTGGCTCCCCCTTCGGGGGAGCTGGCATCGCGCAGCGATGACTGAGAGGGTCGTTCTTAAAATACCAAGCCCCTGCGCCGCTGTCAAGGCTTCCCGCTGCGACCTTATTTCACATATTCTTCACCCGGTCAGCGATTCCTTTTCACAATTACCGGATACAATAGAAACAGTTCCAAGGAGGTGCGGCAGAGCGCCCCCCCTCCGAACCATTCCCTTTGAGAAAGGAAGTAACCAGTATGGATAACGAGAACAAGTGGGAATACGATTATTCCTCTGAACATAGCCAGACCGGCGAGACCGGCTACCCCAACGTCGGCTCCTCCGGCATGAACACCGCCAACACGGCAGGTACCTACGGCGAGGCCGCACAGGCCGCCCCCCAAGCCGAGCCGAACAGCGGCAGCGATGGCGGCGCGGTGCCGCCTCCGGAAGGCCCCCGGTATCAGGCCGCACAGGGAAGCCCCAAACAGCCGCCCAAGAAGCGCCGCCGGAAAAACGGCAATATCGCCCGCAGTGCAGTTGCACTGGTGCTGGCCGCAGCCATGGGCTTTGTCGGCGGCTTTGTGGGGGCCCGGGTGGGCAACACAGGCGGCAAGGTAGTCATCCAGCAGGTGGCACCTTCCTCCACATCCAGCAGTGATTCCGGCTCTGCCTCCGCGGTGAACACCGCTTCCGGCATGACCACCGCTCAGGTCTCTGAGATGGTCAGCCCCAGCGTTGTGGTCATCACCACCGAGCAGGTGGTCTACTCCCAGTGGTCCTGGTACGGCCAGAGCCAGGTGGAGAGCGGCGCAGGCAGCGGTGTCGTGATCAGCTCCGACGGCTATATCCTGACCTGTGCGCACGTTGTGTCCGGCGCGTCCAACATCACCGTGACCATCGGCGATACCGATTACCCCGCCACCGTGGTGGGCGAGGATGACACCAGCGACGTGGCTGTCCTCAAGATCGATGCCACTGACCTGACCCCCGCCACCGTTGGCAACAGCGACAGCCTTGCCGTGGGCGAGAGCGTGCTGGCCGTGGGCAACCCGCTGGGTGAGCTGGGCGGCACCGTGACCAGCGGCATCGTCAGCGCCCTGAACCGCAGCGTGACCATCCAGGGCACCAGCTCCACCAACACCATGTCCCTGATCCAGATGGATGCCTCTGTCAGCCCCGGCAACTCCGGCGGCGGCCTGTTCAACATGAACGGTGAGCTCATCGGTCTGGTCAACGCAAAGTCCTCCTCCAGCGATGCGGAGGGTCTGGGCTTTGCCATCCCCATCAACGATGCCATCAAGGTGGCACAGGATCTGCTGGAGAACGGCTACGTCTCCGGCCGCCCCTACATGGGCATCACTTATCTGGCTGTGACCGATGCCCAGACCGCCGCACAGCTCAACGTCAATGCCTATGGTGTTTACGTTGTGGATGTTGTGCAGGGCGGCCCCGCCGACAAGGCCGGTCTGAAGACCGGTGACCGCATCGTGAGCATCGACGGCACTGAGATCGCCCAAAAGGACGACCTTGGCACCCTGATCCAGCAGCATGCCGCCGGTGATACCCTTTCCATCACCGTGGCCCGGGAAGGCCAGATGCAGACTGTCAGCCTGACTCTGGGCGAAAAGAACGCCCAGACCCAGCAGGCACAGAAAAACTCCTGATTCTCCCCAATCTTTTTCCTGATCCATAAATCAAAAATCCCCTGACCGGCATGAACTGGTCAGGGGATTTTCAATTGCAGGTTTGTCAAGCAACGGCAGACCGTATTTTTATACCTGCCCGAACACGGTGGCGCTCAGGGGCAGGAGGACGGTCTGGCCGGTGCAGATGCGGCTGCTGCCCCGCCACAGACTGGAGGAGATGCCGTCGCTCAGCAGCTTCCAGCTGCCGCCGGGCAGGGTGACGACCTGCGCCGTCTCGGTGGGGTTATAGTAGACGCACAGGGCGCTCCATGCCGCGCCGTCGCCCCACTGGGCGGGGAGCCGCCAGCCCACAAGAGGCTGTTCCAGCGAGAAGAACTCGATGGCGGCAGGGCCGGCCTTGTCCAGCGCGCCCAGCCGGGGGAACGCCGCCCGCAGACCAATGAGCCCGCGGTAGTAATCCACAAGGCTGTGGAACTGTTCGGCCCGGTGCCAGTCCAGCCGGTTGAGGGCCGGGCTGGAGCGGTAGCTGTTGCCCTGCCCCTTCTTGGTGCGGGCAAACTCCTCGCCCGCCTGCCAGAAAGGCAGGCCCATGCTGGTCAGGTAGATGCCCGCCGCCAGCCGGTTCTGGGCCAGGGCGGTCTTGTCCACAGCGGCAAACTCCGGGCGGGCGTAGCGCACCATCAGGAGCTTATCCCACAGGGTAAAGTTGTCGTGGGCCGAAACGTAGCTGATGATCTGCCCCGGGGCGTGAGGCGGCAGCTTTTCACTGCGGCACCACGCCGCCACCGAAGCACCGATATCCCAGAAACTCCCGGGCTTGCCCTCCACATAGCCCGGCTCCCGGGCATCGAAGCAGCCGCCCTTGATGGCATCCCGGGTGTTGTCGCAAAAGATGCCGATGCGCTCGTTCAGCATGTTCAGGTTATTCTTGTTGGCCTCGTATCGGTGCAGGGCGCTGCAGCCGCCCTGCCACGGCTCACCGTACATCAGGATATCCCGCCCGCCGGGCAGCTTGTCCAGTTCAGCCCGGAGGAGGTTCATGGTCTCCACGTCATACAGGCCCATCAGGTCAAACCGGAAGCCGTCGATGTGATATTCCCGTGCCCAGTAGAGCACCGAATCAATGAGATAGCGCCGGGCCATGGGCCGCTCGGAGGCAAACTCGTTGCCGCAGCCGCTGCCGTTGGAGAGGGAGCCGTCATCGTTCTGGCGGAAGTAGTAGAGGGGCACCACCCGGTTCAGCACATTATCGGAACGATACATGTGGTTATACACCACGTCCATTACAACGCCGATGCCCGCCGCATGGAGGGCCGCGATCATCTGCTTGCACTCCCGCACCCGCACCTCGCCCCGGGTGGGGTCGGTGGAGTAGCTGCCCTCGGGCACATTGAAGTTGGTGGGGTCGTAGCCCCAGTTATACTGCCGGGTCAGGGGGCGGCTCTCGTCCACGCTGCCAAAATCGAAGATGGGCATGAGTTGGACATAGCTCACCCCCAGCCGCTTGAGGTAATTCAGGCAGGTGGGGTGGATGCCGTCGCTGCTCAGGGTCGTGCCCTGCTGGGTAAAGGCCAGGAATTTGCCCCGCCAGGCTGTGTGCACGCCGCTGGCCGGGTCCTGCGAGAAATCCCGGACGCCGACCTCCCACACGCTGCGGCGGGCCGGCGGGATCACCGGCCGCACATCCCGCTCCCAGCCCTGCGGGTCCACCCGGGCCGGATCAAAGATCATGCTGCGCACCCCGTTCACCCCGGCCGAGCGGGCGTAAGGGTCAGCTGCATTGCAGGTGCCAAACGGGGTGGTAAGGGTGAAATCGTAGTATTTCCCGTGCTGGTCGCCGGGCAGATAGACGCTCCACACACCCTTGTCCTGCTGCTGCAGGGGCAGGGTGCCCACACAGGCCCCGCCGGTGCCCCGGCGGTACAGGTTCACTGCTGCCTGTTTTGCCGTGGGAGCCCACAGGCGCAGGTGCGTCCCGGCGGGGGTATACTCCACCCCCAGCGGGCCGTAGTATTCCGTCTGGCGGGCAAAGGCTTCGCTCTCAAACAGCGTCTTCCATTCAGCAGGTGTTCTTGGCTCCATGGCAATTCATCCTTTCATTTGACAATAGTGTAACGAACTTTGTCCTTTATTTCAACCCTTTCCTTGCAAAACGTACCAGACTCCACTATACTGAAAGAAAAAACACTGCACGGAGGGTAGTTTTATGGCATACACCGATGATTGGGAAAGTCTGATGAACGGCGTGTTCGGCCCGGGGGGCAGATTCAAGGCCGCCCCCGGCGCTTCTGCACCCAAAACAGGCGGCAGCGCCGCCCTGCCTGACCTGAACGCGGCGCTTCTGGAACAGCAGAAACGGCTGGACGAGCTGTTGAAGCAGCAAAACGCCCAGCTCAAAACCCAGAGCGATGCCACCGCCGCCGCGCTGGAAAGCAGCCGCCAGATGCTGCGGGACATGGAGGACGAAGGCCTGCTGGCCAGGGGCACCACCGACGTGAAGCCGGAGCACCTGGGCAGCTTTGAAGGCCTTGCCGCCGAGGTCAAACAGACGGTGCTGGGGCAGGATGCTTTTGTGGACAGCGTGGTGCGGGCCATGCGCCGCCCCTTTGTGCTGGGCACCGAAGCCCCCGCCGCCCGCAACGTCATCCTGCTCACAGGCGGGGCAGGCACAGGCAGGCATTTCGCGCTGGAAGAAACTGCCCGCTGCATGGCGGCCCGGGGCCTTTTGCAGAGCGACAGGATCGCCACGCTGGATCTGGCCCTTTACCCCAATTCCGGAGCCGAAAAGCTCTTCCTGCAGGACCTCTACGCCGCCCTGCACGCGCCCGGAGAGATCCTTGCCTTTGAGCACTATGAGAGCTGCTATCCCGGCTTTCTGAAGACCCTGTCCGATCTGGCCGTCAAGGGCAGCGCCCCCCTGTCCAGCCGGTATCTCGTAAACAAGGAGGGCATCCTTGTGGATGCAGGCACGGCGCTGGCCCCGGGAGCCGTCAGCCGCATCGACCCCTGCGGCAAATACCTCATCTTCTACTCCCACAAGGGCCGGGAGGCACTGGCCGACAAATTCGGCGCAGCGCTGGTGTCGGCGCTGGGGGATGTCTGCGAGACGGCCTCCTACACCCGGGAGGACCTGGCCGCCCTTGCCGCACAGCAGCTCAACGCGCTGGCCCAGAAGATCCGCACCCGGCTGGGGCTGACCCTTTCCGCCGGGGCCGACGTGCGGGACTATGTCGCAGCCCAGTGCACCGCGCAGAAGGGTGCCGCCGGGCTGGCCGAATGCTGTGACCACATCTTCCGTGCCCTGAGCGAATACTGCCTGCGCACGGACAAGACCCTGTCCGGCACGGCGGCCCTGTCCGCCCGTCCGGAAGGGCTGCTGTTCCGTCTGAACGACGGCGCAGACCAGCCCCTGTTCGACCTGCTGCCGGCGGCCTATACCGGCGCACTGGATGCCATCCGGGCCGAGATCAACGAACTGGTGGGCCTTGCTCCCGTGAAAGAATATGTGTTCGGTCTGGCCGACAACCTGCAGGTACAGCAGCGCCGGGCCGCTGCCGGGCTGAAAACGGCCAGCCTGTCCATGCACATGATCTTCACCGGAAACCCCGGCACCGGCAAGACCACCATTGCCCGGCTGGTGGCGAAATACCTGAAAGCCATCGGTGCCCTCAAGGGCGGGCAGCTGGTGGAGGTGACCCGTGCCGACCTGGTGGGCCGCTACACCGGCCACACCGCCCCCCTGACCAACAGCGTCATCGAGAGCGCTCTGGGCGGTGTGCTCTTCATTGACGAAGCATACAGCCTCTACCGCGGCGAGCAGGACAGCTTCGGGCTGGAAGCCATCGACACGCTGGTGAAGGGGATGGAGGATCACCGGGATGAGCTGGTGGTCATTCTGGCAGGTTACACCAGGGAGATGGAGATCTTCCTCACCGCCAACAGCGGCCTTGCCAGCCGTTTCCCCAACAAGATCGAGTTCCCGGACTACACCGCTGAGGAGCTGCTGCAGATCACCCACGTTCAGGCAAAGAACAAGGGGTATCGTCTGGCCGAAAGCTGCACCCAGCCCCTGCTGGACTATTATGCCCGCTGGCAGGCAGCCGATGCCCGCACCGCCGGCAATGGCCGCCTTGCCCGCAACACCCTGGAAAAAGCCATCTTCCACCAGAGCCGCCGCCTTGTCGCCGAGCCCGCCGCCGCGCTGGATCTGATCCTGCCCAGTGATCTGGAACTGAAGGAACCGTAAACAAGAAAAAGGACTGCTTTCGCAGTCCTTTTTTGTTATTGATGCTGTTCTGCCAGCCGGGCAGCCACCTGCCGCATTCCCTGCCGCACTTCGGGCGGGGCAACCACTTCTATCTTGCCGCCAAAGCCGCAGACCCAGCCATAGAACTGGTCACTGACGCAGATGGGGACATCAAAATGGAAGCAGCCATTCTCCTCGGGTAAAAACATGGGCGTTGCGCCGAAGCGCTCCCGCATGGCACCTTCCAGATCCGCGGTGCACCGCAGGGTAACGCGATGCTCCGGCCCGCCGTACATTCCAAAGTGCTTGCGCAGATAGGCAGGCAGGTCAAGATCTGCAAACTGCTCCTGACCCCGCCGGGGCGCATCCAGCACCCGGACCCCGCTCATCTTGTCCACCCGATAATGGCGGATGCCCTTTTCATCGGCAAAGGCAATGAGGTAGTAGCACCCGTTCTCCCAGGCCAGCTGCCACGGGCTGATGGTTCTTTTCTCTTTCTCGCGGCTCTCGGCTTTTCTGTAGAGGAACTCCACCATTTTACCGTTGTTGATGGCCTCGTGCAGGGCATCGATGCTGTACAGCAGGCTCTTGCTGTCGGTCTTGGGGCGGCCCTCCACATAGACCTGACGCTGCAGCTGGCTGCCCTCGTAGTTGGAGCAGAGCTTTTCCAGCTTGTGGATCAGCCGCCTGCTCGTGGTGCCGGATACCACCCGGCTTGCCTGCACGGCATCCACCAGCAGCTTGAGCTCCGCCAGATCAAAGGTGCGGCTGGCAAGGAAATACCCGCCGCCCCGGCCCCGGCGCAGCTTGATGTCATAGCCCAGCGCACCCAGTGCCTCAATATCGCTGTACACGCTCTTGCGCTCACAGCGGATGCCCTGCGCCTCCAGCAGCTCCACCAGCTGCGGCACGTTCAGCAGGTGGTTTTCATCGGTCTGCTGCTCAAAAATGCGCAATAGCGCCAGCAGCTTGGATTTCTGGCCTTCCTGTTTGGGCATTCGGTACACCTCATTTTTTCGTGTTGTGCCAAACCTCTCAGTCTCGCTTCCAGCTCCCCAGCAGGGGAGCTGGGAAAAACAGCAGTGCTGTGTGCTGAAAAGGTTACGGCGCTTTCTTATCAAACGCCGCGCGGCGCTGGGTGGACAGGCGGAACATCTCCTCCAGCTTTTCCCGGTCATCGGCCACAAGGGCGTTGCGCATCTCGTTCAGCGCCCCGCTGAACTGGTCGATCTCGGAGATGAGGTTTTCCTTGTTCCAGAGGAACAGCTCCGCCCACATCTTATCGTTGATGCGTGCAATGCGGGTCAGGTCCCGGAAAGAATCTCCGGTGTACTCGCACAGCGAGGTATTGTCGTTGGCGCACATCAGGCTGACGGCGATGGCATGGCAGAGCTGGCTGACATAGCCGATCATCCTGTCATGCTCCTGCACGGTCAGGGTGCAGATATGCTTGAAGCCCAGCACCTCGGCCAGCTCCCTGGCCCACTGAACGGCCTCCGGGGTGTTCTTTTCCGTGGGGGTCACAATGAAGTTGGCCGGGGCAAAATTCACCTCGGCGGCGTGCTCCACGCTGGAGGTCTCACGGCCCGCCATGGGGTGGCTGGCAATGAACTCCACGCCCGGCCTGCACATGGCCTGAATGGGCTCCACCAGACCGGTCTTTACGCCCGACACATCGGTAAAGATGCAGCCCTCCTTCAGCAGGTGGCCGTAGGTCCGGAACCACTCGAGCAGGGCCGTGGGGTACAAGCCAAAGATGATATGATCGGCCTGACGCACCAGATCCTCAAAATCGTGGGTCTTGCCGCTGGCGATATAGCCGTGGTCGAGGGCATACTGCAGATGGCCCTCGCTGCGGTTGATGCCGTCCACATGGAACCCGGCCCTGCTCAGCTCCAGGGCGTACTTGCCGCCCAGCAGGCCCAGGCCCACAATGAGATAACGCTTTGATTTATCCAACATGTTCCACCTCCGCGCCCAAAGGCTTGATGGCTTCCAGAAAATCCGGCCAGCTCTTGGCAATGGCCTCGGCCCCGCTGATGGGCAGGGCCAGCCCGGCGGCCAGCGCCAGCACCGCAAGGCTCATCACAACGCGGTGGTCGTTGTGGCCGGAAAGCGGCTGCTCCGGGGCATGGAGCGCTCCGGCACCCCCATGGATGGTAATGGTGCCTCCTTCGCTCTCCAGCTGCCCGCCGCAGGCCCGCAGCTCGGTCTCCATGGCCTCGATGCGGTCACTCTCCTTGATGCGGAGACGCTCGGCGTTGCGGATGACCGTGGTGCCCTCACACAGCAGGCCCAGCACCATCAGCACGGGGCCCAGGTCGGGGCAGTCGGCAAGGTCGATGTCCGTTCCGTGGAGCGGGGCCTTTTCAAACACCACGCCCTGCCCGGTGCGGGTGAATCTTGCACCGCACCGCCGGAGAATCGCCAGAATGGCGGCATCGCCCTGCAAGGTCTCCTCAGACAGGCCGGTGATGGCCACACCGCCGGTCACAGCGCCCAGCACGGCAGGAAAAGCCGCCTGGCTGTAATCGCCCTCCACGGTGTAATCACCGGGAAGATAGTGCTGCCCGCCGGGAATTTCCAGCGTGTTCTCATCCAGCCAGCGGCTCTCCACGCCAAAGGCGTGCTGCACCGCGCGGGTCATATCGATGTAGCTCCGGCTCTCCACAGGCGGGATGAGGTGCAGGGTGCTGGTGCCGCCCAGCAGGGGCAGGGCAAACAGCAGCCCGCTGATGAACTGGCTGGACACGTTGCCCGCCAGCTCGTATTCGCCCGGCGTCAGGGCACCTTCCACGGTCAGGCGGTCCGCGCCCTGCTCAAAACGCAGGCCCTGCTGCTGATACAGCGTTTTGTAGACCGACTGGGGCCGCTCCATCAGCCGCCCACGGCCCGTAAAAGTCACTTCCTGCCCGGTCAGGCTGGCCAGCGGGATGAGGAAGCGCAGGGTACTGCCGCTCTCACAGCAGTCCACGGGGGCATCAACCGGCAGAAAGCGGCCCAGCCCTTCCACCACCGCGTCGTTTTCACCGGTGGTGACACGGGCGCACAGTCGGCCCGCCGCGCCCAGCGTGGCGGAGATATCCTTGCTGAAAGCAAGATGATGGAGATGGGAGGTCCCCTTTGCCAGCGCCGCGCAGAGCACCGCCCGGTGAGCCATGCTTTTACTGGGCGGCGCGGCGATGTTGCCGCCCACCGTCCGGCTTGATTTTATCGTAATGTTCATCGTGTTACTTTACCTGGCTCGCCCTCTCCGTCAGCGCTTTGCGCTGCCACCTCTCCCAAAGGGCGAGGCCTTGGCAGTCCACCGCAAGGTCTGTGGTTTCGCCAGAGGCTCTCCCTTTGGGAGAGCTGGCAAAGCCGTCAGGCTTTGACTGAGAGGGTGAGGCCGTTCATCGTGTTACATATCCCGACCAATGGCCCATGCGACCTGACGGCACTTTGCCATGGCCTGTGCAAAGGCATCCGGGGTCAGGCACTGTGCGCCATCGCTCCAGGCGTGGCGGGGATCATAGTGGACCTCCACCTCTAGACCGTCGGCACCGGCGGCCACAGCGGCGATCATCATCGGCTCCACCAGATTGGCCTTGCCGGTGGCGTGGCTGGGGTCCACGATAATGGGCAGATGGGTCTTTTCGTGGATGATGGGCACAGCGGAGAGGTCGAGGGTGTTGCGGGTGTACTTCTCAAAGGTGCGGATGCCCCGCTCGCAGAGAATGACCTGCTCGTTGCCGCCGGCCATGATATACTCTGCGGACATGATCCACTCCTCGATGGTGTTGCACAGGCCGCGCTTGAGCAGAACAGGCTTGTGCATCTTACCCACGGCCTTGAGCAGCTGGAAGTTTTGCATGTTGCGGGCACCGATCTGCACCACGTCCACATATTCCTCAAACTCCGGGATCCGGTCCTCGCTCATCAGCTCGGACACGATGGGCATTCCGGTGGCCTCCCGGGCCTTGACCATATCGAGGATGCCCTCGGTCTCCAGACCCTGGAAGGAGTAGGGAGAAGTGCGGGGCTTATAAGCGCCGCCGCGGAACAGGCTTGCACCGCCCGCCTTTACGCCGTTGGCAATGCGCAGTGCCTGCTCCTCGCCCTCGATGCTGCAGGGGCCTGCCATCACGGCGATCTTCTCGCCCCTGCCGATCTTCACGCCGCCGCAGTCGATGATGGAATCGGCGGGGTGGAACAGGCGGTTGGCCCGCTTATAGGGAGCGGACACGCGGGTGACGTTGTCGATCCAGGGGTTGGCCAGCACGTCGCGCTCATCGATCTTGGTGGTATCGCCCACCAGACCGAACACATTGTAATCCTTGCCGGTGATCAGGGTCACATCCAGGCCCTGCTTCTCGAATTTGTCTACGATCTTTTCCAGCTCTTCCTTGGGGGTGCCTTTTTTGGTCGAAATGATCATCTTGTTTCTTTTCCCTTCTGTTTTGTCTCTATGCTTTCCGTTTTGCTGCACAGCCTGCCCTACTTGCCAAGGGCTCCCCCTTCGGGGGAGCTGGCGAGCGAATGCGAGACTGAGAGGGTTGTTACTGCACCAGGTGCGTCTGCGCGCCGCCATCCAGCCGGAGCAGCTGCACAAGGTAGGCGCAGGCATGGAGATATCCGCTGACCCCCTCGCCTGCAAAGCGGCCCTGACAGCCAAAGGAGACCACGTCCACGCTGCGGAAGGGCTCCTTGCCGCTGGGGTCGGCCAGCATCACTTCCACGGCGGGCACGCCGCACACCTGCAGCGCTTCCAGAATGGCCACGCTGTAATAGGCGTAGCCGCCCGGGTTGAGGATGATGCCATCGGCCCGGCCTGCCGCCGACTGGATCTCATCGATGAGGTCACCCTCGTGGTTAGACTGGAAAAAGTCCACCTGAACATCCATCTGGGCACAGCCCGCCTCGATATAATCCAGCAGTGTATTGAAATCGATCTGCCCCTCCATGCCCGGCTCCGTGAACTGGGTCAGGTTGAGGTTGGGACCGTTAATGACTAAAAATTTCATCCAGCGCCTCCATTGCCGCCGTCACGGCATCCACAGGGGTGGTCTTGTTGGGGATCACAGCATCCGCTGCCGCCAGATAGAGCGGGCGGCGCTGGGCTTCCATGGTTTTCAGGGCCTCAGGGCTGGTGGAAAGGGGCCTTCCGCCGCCCACCAGCAGATCTTCCAGCGGCCGGTCGATGAAGAGCACGATGCCGTTGGCGTGGAGCGCCCGGAGGTTTGCCGGATCTTTGACCACGCCGCCGCCGCAGGAGATGACCTGCCGGTTCTCCCGGGCAAAGCGGGCGGTCTGCGCGGCCTCCAGCTTCCGGAAGCCTGCCTCCCCCTCAGCGGCAAAGATGTCCGGGATGCTCCGGCCGTCGGCCTTGACGATCTCCTCGTCCAGATCCACGAACCGCTTGCCCAGCCGTTCCGCCAGAGCGCGGCCCAGGGTGGATTTGCCCGAGGAGGGCATCCCGATGAGGGCAATGTTCAGCTGCTCCCGCCGCAGCTCGCTGGTCACACGGGCGATCTCGGCACCGGCATCCTCAAACTTGCGGTCGAGGAAAAATTCTGCCGCGTACACTGCCTGCGCCACCAGCATTTCCAGGCCGCCGACGGCAACGGGCACCCCCAGCTCCTCGGCCCGGAGGATGAGCTCGGTCTTATCGGGATTATAGATGACATCGATCACGGCTTCCAGCCCGGGCATGGAGGTGATATCCAGGGCGCTTACGCCCACATTGGGGTACATGCCCACCGGCGTGGTGTTGATGATGATCTGCGCCCCGGTGGTCAGGGCCTGGGCATAGGTCAGCTCCCCTTTTTCGGGGTCGGGATGGCGGCTGACGGTATAGATCTGTTTCGCGCCCCGGTCATGGGCCACGGCCCAGGTGGTGTTGTGGGTGCCGCCGGTGCCCAGAATGAGCACAGTCCTGTCCTTGAACTCCACCCCGTGTGCATCGCACAGGTAGGAGAAGCCGGGGTAATCGGTGTTGTAGCCGTAGAGCAGGCCGTTCCTGTTGACGATGGTGTTCACGGCGTTGATGGCCTTGGCGTGGGGGTCGATGTAGGAGCAGTACTCCATGACCACCAGCTTATAGGGGATGGTGACATTGATGGCCCTGAACTGCCGCCGGGTCATAAAAGCCCGGACTTCCTCTTCCGTGGGCAGGGGGCACAGGTCGTACCGGTAGCCGCAGAGCATCTCGTGGATGACCTTGGAGTAGGAGTGGCCCAGCCGCCCGCCGATGAGTCCGTATTCCATTTACAGCACCTCCTTGCGGTAGCCGGTGGGGTCCTCCATCCAGGCCATGCCGTATTTTGCGGTGAGCAGGTCGCCCACGGCCAGCGCGGCGGCGCAGGTCTGCACAATGGCGGCCCGGGGCACGATGCAGGGGTCGTGGCGGCCCTGAATGGACAGCTCCGCGTCCTTCTTTGCCATATAATCCACCGTGTCCTGCGTTTTGTAGATGCTGGGGGTAGGCTTGACCGCCGTGCGGAACACCACGGGCATCCCGTTGGAAATGCCGCCGTTCAGGCCCGCATTGTGGTTGGTGGCGGTGACGATGCGCTCCCCCTGCATCCGGAAGGCATCGTTGGCCTCCGAGCCCTTCTGGTCCGCAAAGCCGAAGCCGGAACCGAACTCGATGCCCTTGACCGCCGGGATGGAGAAGGCCAGGTGAGCGAGCTTGCTCTCCACGCTGTCGAAATAGGGTTCGCCCACGCCTGCGGGCAGGCCCAGAATGGCGGTCTCCAGCACGCCGCCCACGCTGTCGCCCTCGGCACCGGCGGCACGGATGGCAGCTTTCATGGGTTCCTCCACACTGCCGTCCAGCAGGGCAAAGCCCTCGGACTGATTCAGCAGTGCCTCGGCCTGCGCCGCCAGCGCGGCGGGATCATCCAGCGCAAAGGGGGCATCGCCGATTCCGGCACACCGCCCGATGTGAGTCACGATCTCGATCCCGGCCCGGTTCAGAGCGCCCAGCACCAGAGCGCCGCCCGCCACCAGCGCGGCGGTGACGCGGCCCGAAAAGTGGCCGCCGCCCCGGGCATCCTGATAGCCGTGGTACTTGGCGTAAGCAGTGTAATCCGCGTGGCCGGGCCGCAGCAGGTCAGCCGTTTTGGCATAGTCGCCGCTGCGGGTGTTCTGGTTTTCGATCATCAGGGCAATGGCAGTGCCGGTGGTGCGGCCGTTGACCACGCCGGACAAGAACTGCACCGCATCCCCCTCTACACGGGGGGTGGAAAGGCCGTCGCCCCGGGCACGGCGCTTGTCCATGCAGGCCGCAAGAAAGGCTTCCTCCACGGGCACGCCCGCCGCCATGCCGTCCAGCACCGCGCCGATGGCCCTGCCGTGGCTCTCGCCAAAAATGGTCAGCGAAAGGTCGCTGCCAAAGGTGTTTTTCATAGCTTACTCCTCCACACCCAGCAGGGGGCGCAGGCCCTCCACGGGGATGGTCTCGGCCCGCCAGCAGCCCAGACCCGGCACCTTGATGACCGTGATCTGGCCGCCCTGGGCCTTTTTATCGTGCAGCATCTCGGCCAGCACCTTTTCCTTGTTATAGGTGGTGCGGGTGGGCAGGCCAATGCGGCGGTAGACCGCCCGCACCCGCTTCTGCAGCGCCTTGGATTCGATCATGGGCAGCATCCCCAGCGCCACGCATTCGCCGTGGAACAGGCCCACGGTGCGGCGGCCCTTGATGCCCTTGACAGCCTCGATGCCGTGGCCGATGGTGTGGCCGAAGTTCAGGGCCTTGCGCATCCCGCGCTCGGTCTCATCCTGCTCCACAACGTTCTTCTTGAACCGCAGGCTGCGGTAGATGATCTCGCTGATCTGGGTGTCGATATCGCCCTTTTCAAAGATGGCAAACAGCTCAGGGTCCGCCAGCAGACCCGCCTTGACCGCCTCCGCCAGACCGTTGATGTAGTGGCGGCGGGGCAGGGTGGAAAGGGTGGCCGGGTCCACGATGACCAGCTTGGGCTGCCAGAACGCGCCCACGATGTTCTTGGTATCGCCCAGATCCACAGCGGTCTTGCCGCCGATGGAGGAATCGATCATGGAAAGGGTGGTGGTGGGGCAGTTGATAAAATCGATGCCCCGCATGTAGATGGCAGCGGCAAATCCGGCCAGATCCCCGACCACGCCGCCGCCCACGGCCACCACCAGGTCGCCGCGGCCCATGTTGAACTCCAGCATCTGCCGGAGCACCGTTTCCAGGACCTTGAAGCTCTTGCTGGCCTCGCCCTGCGGCACCGTGATGATGGTGGATTCCCGGCACTGGTCGGCCACGCGCTGGGCATATTCGGCAGGCACGCCGCTGTCGGTGACAACGGCCACCTTGCGGTCCAGCCGGGCAAACTGGTACAGATTTTCCAGTGCACCGTTTTTCAGGATGATATCATAACTGCGCTCGCCCAGATTCATGGTGAGCTTTGTCCCGATGAAATCGCTCATTTCGTATACACTCCTAACAGCCGTACCGTGCGGCAGACATGATTCAGCTCGCGCAGCAGCGCGGCGGTCTTTTCGGCGGCGGGGTCTCCCACCAGCTCGACGTAAAAATAATAATCAAAGGGGACGTGGGGCAGCGGGCGGCTCTTGATGGACTCCATATCGTAGCCGCTGGCACCGATGACCTGAATGACCTCGGCCAGCTTGCCGGGCTTGTTGTCCAGCGTGAACAGCAGGGAGAACCGGTTGCCAGCCGTTGGCTTTTCGCGGCTGAGGACGATGAAGCGGGTGGTGTTGTCGCCGTCGGTGTTGATGCTGGGCACCAGCACCTCCAGCCCGTACAGGGCGGCCGTTTCCACGCTGGCAATGGCCGCCTTGGTCCGGTCGCCGCTCTCCGCCACAAACTTTGCCGCCATGGCCGTGTTGGGCATGGCCGTGGCGGGCAGGCCGAACTGCTTCAGGAAGGTCTCGCTCTGGGCAATGGCCTGCTGGTGGCTGTACACACGGGTCAGGTCGGAAAGCTGGGTGCCGGGCAGCACCAGCAGGTTCTGGGAGATGGGCAGGTCGTAGACATCCACCACCCACAGCCCGGGGTGGTTATAGCACAGGTCCAGCACCGCCGACACATCCCCCGCGTGGCTGTTCTCAAAGGGCACCACGCCGTGGGCGGCATCGCCCTTTTCCACGGCATCGAACACCTCATCCCAGGTGGGGCAGCTCACAGCCTCGGCATGGGGAAAGAGCGCCCGGAGCGCGATGTGGGCAAAGGCACCCTCCACGCCCTGATAGGCAGCGCGGTTGCGGCCCAGCACCTCGGCCTCGTACTGCTTGGCCACGTCCATCATGTTCTGCACATGGTCCCGGTAATAGGGGCGCAGGGCCGGGTCCCCGATCCGCGCTTCGGCCTTGTCCAGCACCACCTTTTCGCGGGCGGCATCAAAGATGGGCAGGCCGTGGGCCTTTTTGTATTCCGCCACGCTGAGCACCGCCTTCATCCGCCGCTCAAACAGGGCAGCCAGCTGGGCATCCACCGTGTCGATCTCCCGGCGGGCCTGTTCCAGTGCGTCCATCATTCCACATCCTTTGCATTTCGTGATACTGGATTAGTATACCATAACTCGGACACGGAAACAACAAAGGGCGCAGGGTTTCAGGGTGGATAACTTTTCAACTAGCACCTGCAAAAAGCGAATAGAATTGAAGAGGTGCCGCCCATGGGCAGCACCTCTTCAGCGTTTCAGATCTTCCCGGCTCCGCGCCGTTCCATAGTATCTCCCATAGGGGTTTTCCAGCTCAGCGGCACGGGGCGGAACAGGCGCGGCAGGCGGTTCCGGCACGGGGGCCGGGCGGCGGGGCGCGCCTTTTTCCCGGCGCAGGATACGGAACCGCATCGGCTCACCCCTCCGCTTCCACGGTGGAGACTGCCCCGGCGGTCAGTGCCTGCCAGAGCTCCTCGCCGCCCGCAAGGTTCTCCTCGGTGCCGGTGTTCCAGGCCCCGCGCATCCCGACATAGAAATCCGCGAGACAGGTCTGGCTGTCGCCGCCCCGGGCGTGGGTAGTATCGGCGCGGTACTCGCCCAGGTCAAGCCCGGTCAGCACCGGGCAGTCCGTCCAGCGGTAGACCATGTTCCACCAGTCGCTGTCGCTTCCGGCTTCGGGCAGGGTGCCGTCCAGATACCGCAGGGAACCGGTGCTCTCCTGAAAGCCCGCCGGGTCATACAGCAGGAACACTGAGCTCAGGCCGCCCGCCACATCTGTGGCCAGCTTGGTGGTGCCCGCCATGGTCAGGTAGGCATCGCTCTCGGTCTGGGTATCCCCGGCAGAATAATCCAGCGTGTAGACATTCAGGGTCACGACCGTTTTGCCGTCGCCGTTCAGGTCCTCGCCGTACCGGGCCAACTGCTCCTGCAGGGCGGTCACGGTATCATCCGGCAGGTAGCAGGGGGCCACCACTGCCACATTATAATCGGGCTTGGTGGTAAAGAAATACTGCCCGATGAAGCTGTACGCCACAAAAGCCGCTGCAATGCCGATCAGGAGGACCCACTTGAGGTTATAATCCCACCAGTTGGCCCAGCGCTCTTTGCGGGTATACTGTTTTTCCGCCCGCGGGGCAAGGTCTGCGGGGTCGATGTCCCGCTCGTAACGATAGCTTGCCATAGTTCTCCTTACAGTTGGGCCAGAATGGTCTGGCGCACGGCATCGGGCAGCTGCTTCTGTTCAGCCTTGCTCATGCCTGCGGTCTGGATGGCGGGCAGGATGCGCACCCGGATATCGCCGGGCGTGGCCCGCAGGCCGTGGCCCTCAAACAGGCCCCGCGCACCGGAGATGGCCACCGGCACCACGGGCACCCCCGTCTTGATGGCAATGCGGAAGGCACCGGCCTTGAACTCGCCCGCGCCGCCCTCTTCGCCCTTGTAGCGGGTGCCCTCGGGGAAGATGACGAAGCTCCGGCCGCTCTCCACGATGGCAGTGGCATCGTTCAGGGCCTTGACGGAAGCGCGGATGTCATCCCGCTTGACGAACACACAGCCCAGCAGCTTCATCCAGCGGTTGAGCAGGGGGATCTTTTCCAGCTCCTCCTTTGCCAGAATGCCGTGGGGCGCGTCCAGCGCGGTCAGCAGGATGGGGATATCATAGTAGCTGCGGTGGTTGCCCACGAACACGCAGGGCCCCGCCGGGATATTCTCCTGCCCTTCCACCGTCATCCGGGCCCCCGTAACATGCAGGATGCCCCGGCTCCAGCGGGGGATGTTGGCCTTGACGATCTGCTCCACCGTGTCCAGATCCCCGGCAGCCAGGGCGCGCTCGGCCCGGCGCAGGGTGGCATAGTGCACGATCATATAGCCAAACAGATAAACGAATAACGCAATGGTGCGTAAAATGCTCAAATTCCTTTCCTCCTTCCGGCCCAAAAGGCCAGTATCATTGTAACATACTTTGGGGCAAAATGGGAGAGAACACACTTTTTTTACAAATACGTGCTTTTTAGCTTGCAAAATCCACAAAATCCGGGTATATTTATAAGCAGAAAGGTAGCACAATGGCATTGCTGCCCATTACAAAAGAGAGGTATTCCGGAACAAATGGGTTTATTTCCTTCTTCTAAAGATTTCAAGGACGGGCCGGGCGTTGAAAAGGACACGCCCCGCAAAACGGGCATAGGCCGCTTTTTTGAGCTGGTGGGCCGCGATATGAGCGGCATGTTCCTTGCAAACCTGCTCACCTGCATCGGCTTTCTGCCGGTGATCTGCCTGGTGTACATCGGCTTCCTGATGAACAACCTGACCGTAATGATCGTCAGCGCCGTTGCGGGCGGCATCCTTGCAGGCCCCGCGCTGGCCGGCATGTACGACACGGTGCTGCGCGCCCTGCGTGACGAGGCCGGTTACTGGTGGACGACCTACCGCCGGGCCTTCCGGCAGAACTTCAAGGCCAGCATCCTGCCCGGCATCCTGTACTGCGTGGTCGTCACGGTGCAGATCTTCCTGGTCTATTTCTGCTTCAACATGCTGTACCACGGCACCAACGTGGGCGTTCCCATGTGGGTGGCCACGGTGCTGAACCTTGTGCTGTTCCACATGCTGTTTTCCTACATGTGGCCCCAGATCGTGCTGCTGGATCAGCCCCTGCGCCTGACGATGAAAAACAGCCTGAACTGCATGATCGCGTTCCTGCCCCATGCGCTGGCCGCAGCGCTGGTCACCATCCTGTTCTGGGGCCTGGTGATCCTGTGCATGCCGCTGGGCCTGCTGCTGATGCTGGTGTTCGGCTTCTGGTTCCAGTGCGAGATCTGCTGCCAGATCGTCTACGGCGACCTGAACCGGGTGTTCCACATTGAGGAGAGCATCCAGAAGCTCCACGATGCCCAGCTGGAGAAGGAGCTGCGCGCCGAGCGCGGCCAGGACACCCCCGAAGAATAACACTGCGCCGTCCACAGCGCGCAAAGGAGAGAAGTGCGGATGGAACAACGGAACAATCTGGTGCTGCACGGCACCGAGACCTTCTCCCGGGGCGCACTGGACAATGTGGCGCTGGAAAGCGGCGCGGTGGTGCTGGATTCCTCCGCCGGCCGCTACCTGCCCTACGGCAGCTATACCACCCCGGAGTTCGCCATGCCGGCCTTCTGCAACCTGAATGTCAGCTGGAACGCCAGCGCCCCCCACAACACCATGGTCGAGGTGCGCTGCCGGGTCTATGCCGGGAACACCTGGACTGGCTGGCTCAGCTTTGGCAAGTGGGCACCGGATTACCCCCGCTGCAGCATCAAAGCCCAGAGCGAGGACGGGCTGGTGTTCCTGATGGGGGACACCGTCACCGTTGCCACGCCGGGCGGCGGCACCGGCATCCAGCTGCAGGTGAACCTTTCCACCAACGATGACAAGGCGACCCCGGCTGTCCGGCTGCTGGCCGCCGCTGCACGCCCCCTTGCCTGGGAGAAGCACAACGGCCACCCGCTGAACCGGCGGCTCTACCTGCCGGAATACTGTCTGAGCGCCCACGACCCCAGCTTTGGCCGGGAGATGGACCTGCCCCTTGTGATGGCGGCCCTGATGAACCGCTACGGCGAGGATATCCTGCCCGAAGAAGTTGCCTACGCCATGGAGGACAAAGCCACCAGCTCCACCGGCAATGCCGCCTTTGCGGCTGCTGCGGCGGGCTGCTGCGGCTACCCCTGCTGGCAGGCCTGGATGGATCTGGCTGACCTGCGCGCCCAGATCCACGATGACTGCTCCATCGCAGTCCGGGTGGAGCGCCGCATCCGGGGCCAGCGGGACCCCGTGGGGGTCTGGATGGGCCTGCGGGGCTTTGGGCACGATGATGCCGTTCTGGCGGATTTCGTGCTGCTGAACGACCCCACTGCCGACAGCGACGGTGCCGTGAACTGCACCATGGCGCTGGCGGATTTTATGCGATACTTCACGGGCCGGGCCATTGCCCTGCGGCCCAAGCAGCGGGAAGTGGCCGCCGACCTGCCCAACCGGGTGCGATGCGACCTGACCCGCGCCGAGGATGGCAGCTATTTCTTTGAGCAGCGGGGCCAGCAGGACCCACTGCCGGAGGATTTTTCCGGCTGGGCGGCTTATGCCGTCCACGATGGTGTGGCCCACGCCACCACCGCCCACCGCACCTTCCGCCGGATGGAGCGCACGCCCGAGGGCGGGCTGCTCTTCCCGCCCGAGCAGCTGGCCGCAGGCGGCCGCTGCAGCGTGTACGCGGTGGACCAGACCGGGCGGATGCGGGTGGCGGAAGTCCGTCTCCCCGCGCCCCCCAAGCCCGCGGCAGAGCCTGCCGCACCCCAACAGGACCCAAGCACCGTGCAGCCCGGCCTCTGAGCCGGCAGCGCAAAGCGCTTTTCGGGATAGAAACCACAACATAGGGAGGAACACATTATGGCAAAAACGATCATCACCATTGGACGTGAGTACTGCACCGGCGGCAACTACATCGCAGAGGATGTTGCAAACGCACTGGGCATCAAGCTCTACGACAAGGAGCTGATCACCATGGCCGCAAAGCATTCGGGCCTCTCGGAGGAAGCCGTAGCCGCCAGCGAAAAACGCCGCACCCACAGCCTGCTGTACAGCCTGTATACCATGGGCAACGAGCTCCCGCTGGGTGATCAGGTGTTCATCCTGCAGAGCCGCATCATCAAGCAGCTGGCCGAGGAAGGCCCCTGCGTCATTCTGGGCCGCTGCGGTGACTATGTGCTGCGGGAGCGCAAGGATGTGCTGCGCGTGTTCATCTACGCACCGGTGGAATGGCGGCGTGAGCTGGCCAAGACCGACCCGCTGGTCAAAGCACACGACGAGAAGGGCATCAAGGAAGAGATCGAAAAGACCGACCGCAACCGTGCTGCCTACTACAACTACTACACCCAGAACCGCTGGGGCGATGCCCACAACTATGATCTGGCCATCAACGCCGCCCTGGGCCGCGAGACCTGCGTCAAGATGATCCTGGACGCTGTCGCCGCCAAGGAAAAGACCATGGCTGAGTGATCCCCGCCGGGCCGGACGGCCCAAAAAACAATGCTGCTTCGTGGGTAGGGTGCTTTTGTGCTCTGCCCACGTTTTGGGCAACGGCATCGCCCTCCTGTTCAAGCATAAACCCTCGTCTATCATTCAACGTCAAAAGGAGAAATCGTGGAAAACAAACAGCTCAATCTTTCCGAACCCGAAAATATCATGGGCACCATGGATGTCAACCCGCTGCTGATCAAGCTCAGCATCCCGATGATGATCTCCATGCTGGTGCAGGCACTGTACAACGTGGTGGACTCGATCTTTGTCGCCCGTGTCAGTGAGAACGCCCTGACCGCCGTCTCTCTGGCCTTTTCGCTGCAGAATCTGATGTTCGCCGTGGGCATCGGCACCGGCGTGGGTGTCAACGCCCTGCTCTCCAAGAGCCTGGGCGAAAAGAACCAGTACCGCGCCAACAAGACCGCCGAGAACGGCCTGTTCCTGGCACTGTGCAGCTACCTGGTCTTTCTGGTGCTGGGCCTGACCGTTGTGCGCCCCTACTTCTACGCCCAGACCGCCGATGCCGACATCGCCGAGCAGGGCATCCGCTACCTGACCATCTGCTGCGTGCTCAGCCTGGGCATGTTCATGCAGGTGATGAACGAGAAACTGCTGGCCGCTACCAGCCGCACCACCCTGAGCATGATCAGCCAGCTGGTGGGTGCCGTCGTCAACATCATCCTTGACCCCATCTTCATCTTCGGCTACTGCGGCGAGGCCCTGTCCGGCACCACCGGTGCAGCTTTGGCCACCGTCATCGGCCAGTTCTGCGGCGCAGGGGTCTCCTTCTACCTCAACCTCCGCAAGAACCCCGATATCCAGCTGGATTTCAAGGGCTTCCGCCCCAGCGCCGAAGCCATCAAGCGGATCTACGTTGTCGGCCTGCCCAGCATCGCCATGCAGTGCGTGGGCAGCGTGATGACCTTCCTGATGAACCAGATCCTCATGGCCTTTACCGCCACCGCCGTGGCCGTGTTCGGCGTTTACTTCAAGCTGCAGAGCTTCGTGTTCATGCCCATCTTTGGCATGAACAACGGCATGGTGCCCATCATCGGCTACAACTACGGTGCCCGCAAGCCCGACCGCGTCAAAAAGACCATCAAGTGCGCCATGTTCTATGCCGAGGCCATCATGCTGGTCGGCTTCCTACTGTTCCAGTTCCTGCCCGACAAGCTGCTGGGCCTGTTCTCCGCCAGCGAGGCCATGCTGGCCATCGGCAAGCCCGCCCTGCGCATCATCTGCTTCCACTTCCTGCTGGCCGGCATGAGCATCATCCTGTCCTCCACCTTCCAGGCGCTGGGCAACGGCATGTTCAGCCTGATCATCTCGGTCTGCCGCCAGCTGGTGGTCCTGCTGCCCGCCGCCTGGCTGCTGAGTAAGACCGGCAATGTGAATATGGTGTGGTGGTCCTTCGTCATTGCAGAGCTGGCCAGCGTGACCCTGAGCTTTATCTTCTTTGCCCGCCTGGACAAAAAGATCATCGAGCCCATGTACGACAACGCTGCCGCTGTACAGTAAACCGTTTCAGAACCCGTCCGACACAAGAAAGGAACGTGACCTTTTATGGCAAAGAAGTTGAAATGGAATCTGATCCTGATGAGCGTGCTCTACCTGGGGCTGGGCATCTTCCTGCTCATGCGGCCCTCCACCGCCCTCAACGTGGTCTGCTACGCCCTGGGCGGCGTGGTGCTGGTGTGCGCCGCCGTTCAGCTGGTGCGCTACTTTGCCGTGGAGCGCGGCATCTTCCAGAGCCAGCTCACCCTCATCTCGGGCATCATCTGCCTGGGCCTGGGCGCGTTCCTGATCCTCCGCAGCGACATCGTGGTGCGCATCCTGCCCATCGTGTTCGGCCTGTTCGTCATCTTCGACAGCCTGGGCCGCATCCAGAACGCTCTGGACCTGCGCCGCTGTGAGTACCCCAGCTGGAAGGGCTTCCTGCTGCTGCCGGTGCTCAGCGTGGTGCTGGGCGTGGTGATGATCCTGAACCCCTTCGGCACCATGGAGACGCTGGTCATGGCCATTGGCATCATCCTCATCATCGAGGGTGCCATCAACCTGCTCAGTGCCCTGTACACCGTGCTGGCCATCCGCCGCTTTGCCAAGCTCCACCCCGAGACCCAGTCCATGCTGGAATCCCTGACCGGTCAGGATCTGAACGGTGACGGCGTGATCGCCCCCGACATCGCCCCTGCCGACGTGGAAGCCTCCGCCGTGGAGCTGGATCATGTGGATGAGAGCGCTGAGGTGGAGCAGGAAGAGGATTAAACTCCCTCCGTCATCGCTGCGCGATGCCACCTCCCTCCATGAGGGAGGCTTTGGCCCCCCCATAAAGCTTCCCTCCGAGAAAAGGCTCCCTCTCCGAGGGAGCTGTCGCCGACAGGCGACTGAGGGAGTTTGTAACTAATAGCAAAGGATAAAACTAGAGATGGAAAAATACGATCTGATCATTGTGGGTGCCGGTCCGGCCGGCATCTTCACCGCTGTAGAGCTGCTGCGCCACGGCAGCAAGAAAAAGATCCTGCTGGTGGAAAAGGGCAAGCCGGTGGAAAAGCGCCACTGCCCCAAGGCCGAGCTGGGCCACTGCGTCAACTGCCGCCCCACCTGCGCCATCACCACCGGCTTCTCCGGTGCTGGCGCGTTCTCGGACGGCAAGCTGAGCCTCTCCTATGAGGTGGGCGGCGACCTGCCCACCCTGATCGGCGAGGAGTTCGCACAGGAGCTCATCCATTACACCGATAAGATCTACCTCGAGTTCGGTGCCGACCCCCATGTGGAGGGCATCTACACCGGCGAGGACATCAAGGAGATCCGCAAGAACGCCATCCACGCCGGCCTGAAGCTGGTGGACTGCCCCATCCGTCATCTGGGCACCGAGAAGGCCCAGCAGCTGTATCTGGCCATCCAGAACTATCTGGCCGACAACGGTGTGGAGATGCTGTTCAGCACCGAGTGCGAGAACATCATCCTGGAGAACGAGGAGTGCAAGGGCGTGTTCATCAAGGGACCCAAGGACGAGGAAGCCCATGCTGTTTATGCCGATACTGTGGTCATCGGCACGGGCCGCCGCGGTGCCGACTGGCTGGAGAAGATCTGCGCCGAGCACCACATCGCCCACAAGCCCGGCACCGTTGACATCGGCGTGCGCGTGGAGTGCCGCAACGAGGTGATGGAAAAGGTGAACAAGGTGCTGTACGAGTCCAAACTCATCGGCTACCCCAAGCCCTGGAAGAACAAGGTGCGCACCTTCTGCCAGAACCCCGGCGGCTTTGTGGCGCAGGAGAACTACGACAACGATCTGGCCGTGGTCAATGGCCACAGCTTCAAGGAGAAGAAGAGCGAGAACACCAACCTGGCCATCCTCGTCTCCCACAACTTCACCGAACCCTTCAACCAGCCCATCGCCTACGCCCAGAAGGTGGGTGAGCTGACCAACATGCTGGGCGCGGGCCACATTCTGGTCCAGCGCTACGGCGACATTCTGGACGGCAAGCGCACCTGGCCCAAGGAGCTGGCGCAATCCAACGTCAAGCCCACCCTGAAGGATGCCGTGGCCGGTGATATCACCGCCGCCATGCCTTACCGCGCCATGACCAACATCATCGAGTTCATCAAGATGCTGGATATGGTCGTGCCCGGCTTTGCCGCCAACGAGACCCTGCTTTACAGCCCTGAGCTGAAGTTCTACTCCAACAAGGTCAAGATGGACGAGAACCTCGACACCAACATCCGGGGCCTGCACTGCCTGGGGGACTCCTCCGGCTGGACCCGCGGCCTGATGATGGCCTCCGTCATGGGCGTGCTCATGGGCCGGAAGCTGGCCGAAAAGGAAGGGTGCTGATCGCGCCTTCCCTCCCCCCTCAAACACAAAAAGGACTGCTCCAGCGGAGCAGTCCTTTTTTGTAATTTCAGCGGCGTTTCTCCGTCCTTTTCCCACTTTCGGCACCATGCATAAGAAAACCGCCGGATCCATTACGCCGCCCCCAACACACAGGCCGGTTTTGATGCACCCTGCGTCAAGAAATCCCGGTTTATTTTGGAATGATCTGCATTTTCTTGCCAGATTCAATTGATTTTTCACCAAAAAGTCTGTATACTATTCCCAGAGTACTGTGCGTTGTGCCCAATGCACAGCGCGCACAGGGAGGTATTGCTATGCACGATTCCCCGGGAAGCGTTGTCACCCAGCTGTGCTCCGGGCTCCAGCTTTACAGCGCCGAACGGCGCATTGCGGACTGCATTCTTGCAGATGTAAAGTGGGCCTCGGTCGCCACCTCTGCGGAGCTTGCAAAGGCCAGCCACTCGTCCGAAGCCACGGTCACCCGGCTGTGCCACAAGCTTGGCTACGCAAATTATCGCAAATTCCAACTGGAGCTTGCACGGGATGTGCTGGAGCAGCAGGAAACGGAGGCCCGCAAAAGGCCCCCCAATGACCCGCTACATCAGGCCCTGCTCGATCTTCAGAACAACCGTCAGGAGGAGGTTCAGGCCACCATTCAGGCCTTGAACCTTGTCCAGCTGAGAAAAGTGCTGTCCATTCTGCGGGCGGCAGAGATCATTGAGATCGAAGCCAACGGCAGCAGCCTGCCCGTTGCCATGGATGCTTCGCTCAAGCTGGGCAGTCTGGGCAAGCGCTGCATGATTAGCCCGGTGCCGGAAAAGGCAAAGTCTTTTTCTTCGGCACTGACCCCAAAAGATGCCCTGCTGCTCATTTCCAGTGCAGGCCGCTGCGTGACGTTGGAGACAGCCGCCCGTGCCGCCAAGAAGAACGGCACACCGGTCATCCTCATCACCTGCGACAAGCGCTCGGCGCTGGCAGGCCTCTCCAACTATACCCTGCTGGCCTCCAACCGCATCCAGCGCATTGCCAGCGATATGCTGCCGTCCCAGCTTTCGGCAGCGCTGGTGGTGGAGGTGCTCTACTACCTGCTGTTGGGCAATTTCGATCTGAATTAAGCGCAAAAAAGTCCCGGCCGTTCTGGTCGGGACTTTTTACTGTGTTTAAGCGATCATGCGTTAAAAACGCACTTGTCCATGCGGTGAAACGCCTCCTCGATGCGGGAACGGGGAGAAGCCAGATTCATGCGCAGGTGGCAGGGGCCAAAGAACATGGTGCCGTCCTGGATGGCAGCGCCCACATCCCAGCAGGCGTGCTCCACATCCTCAATGGTCTTGCCGTGGGCCTTGCACCAGTCGGTGCAGTCCACGAACAGCATGTAGGTGCCCTGCGGCTTGGAGACGGTCACGCCCTCGAAATGCTTCTCGATGTAATCGCAGGCAAAGTCGATGTTGCCGGTCAGCACCTCGCAGAGCTCGTCGGTCCACTCGTAGCCCTCGGGCTTGTAAGCACCGATCAGGGCGTGCATGGAGAGGACGTTCATCATGTTGTAGTGGCTCAGGCTGGACTCTTTTTCCATGCGGTCACGCCACCAGCTGTTGTATACGATATGGTAGCTGCCCACCAGACCAGCCAGATTGAAGGTCTTGGAAGGTGCATAGAAAGCGGCGGTGCGCTGGCGGGCATCCTCGCTCACAGACTGGGTGGGGATGTGCTTGTTTCCGCTCAGGATGATGTCCGACCAGATCTCATCGGAGACCACATACACATCGTACTTCTTGTACAGCTCCATGGCCTTTTCCAGCTCCCAGCGCTCCCACACACGGCCGCAGGGGTTGTGGGGGTTGCACATGATGGCGGCATGGATCTTTTCCTCTTTCAGGTGCTTTTCCATGTCCTCAAAGTCCATCCGCCACACGCCGTTTTCATCCTTGACCAGCGGGCTGTGGACAGCCTCATAGCCGTTGTTCTTCAGGCTCATGGTGAAGCCGATGTAGGTGGGGCTGTGGATCAGGATCTTGTCGCCCTTGGAGCAGACGCAGTTCAGGGCGCTGATCACGCCGCCCAGCACGCCGTTCTCGTAGCCGATGCACTCCTTGGTCAGGCCCTGCACGCCGTTGCGCTTTGCCTGCCACCGGATGATGGAATCGAAGTATTCATCGGTGGGGTTGAAGTAGCCAAACGCGGGGTGGTTGGTGCGCTCGATGATGGCTTCCTGGATGGTGGGCACGGTGGGGAAGTTCATATCGGCCACCCACATGGGGATGGCATCAAAGCCCTCCTTGGGAGCGGCGGGGGCAAAGCCGGTGCCAAGGCCATCCACTGCAATGGCATCCTTGCCGTGGCGGTCCATGATGGAAGTGAAATCGTATTTCATAGCGGGGCTCCTTCTCTCAAAATTTTTACTTGGTCCCACTTTAACATACTTTGCCGCCGGGTGCAAGCAGCCAGCACGTTTCCCCGAATATCGTGCGGAAAAATCACGAATTTTTACGGTAATTGCACGCAAAAAGCCGGTCGGCATACGCCGACCGGCTTTTATTGGTATTGACTTTCCGGATCAGCCCAGCATCTCGTGAGCGGTCTTGCAGATGGTCGCTGCATCCAGACCGTACAGCTTGAGCAGGTCCCATGCGGGGCCGGAGCAGCCGAACTTGTCCTGCACGCCCACGCGGCGGACAGGGGTGGGCAGCTTCTCGCTCAGGACGGCGCAGACGGCCTCGCCCAGACCGCCGATGACGCTGTGCTCCTCGGCGGTGATGACCTTGCCGCACTCCTTGGCGGCCTTGAGGACGATCTCCTCATCCAGAGGCTTGATGGTGTGGATGTTGATGACCCGGGCGTGGATGCCCTCGGCAGCCAGCTGCTCGGCAGCCAGGCGAGCCTCGTTGACCATCAGGCCAGTGGCGATGATGGCAATGTCGCTGCCCTCGGTGATCTGCTCGCCCTTGCCCAGCTCAAAGTGGTAGGTAGCCTCATCGTGGAACACAGGCACAGCCAGACGGCCGAAGCGCAGGTAAACAGGGCCCTGCATAGCGTAAGCGGCACGCACAGCGGCGCGGGCCTCCACATCGTCTGCGGGGCAGATCACGGTCATGCCGGGCAGGCTGCGCATCAGGGCAAAGTCCTCGCAGCACTGGTGGGAAGCACCGTCCTCGCCCACAGAGATGCCGCCGTGGGTGGCACCGATCTTGACGTTCAGGCGGGGGTAGGCGATCGAGTTGCGGATCTGCTCAAAGGCACGGCCTGCGGCAAACATGGCAAAGCTGGAAACAAAGGGAACATAACCCATGGTGGCCAGACCTGCGGCCACGCCCATCATGTTGCCCTCGGCAATGCCGCAGTCGAAGTGACGGTCCGGGTACGCCTTACGGAACATGCCGGTCTTGGTGGCGGCAGCCAGGTCAGCGTCCAGCACCACCAGGTCGTCGTGGCCCTCGGCGGCCAGCTCCTTCAGGGTGTTGCCGTAGCTGTCACGGGTAGCGATCTTCTTCACTTCTGCCATCTTACTTGTCCTCCTCTTCCAGCGCGGCGTAAGCTGCATTCAGCTCCTGCATGGCCTGTGCGTATTCCTCATCGTTGGGGCCCTTGCCGTGCCAGTCAACGGAGTTCTCCATAAAGGAAACGCCCTTGCCCTTGAGGGTATCCAGAATGATGCAGGTGGGCTTTTCGTTCTCAGCGCGGAAAGCGGCGATGGCGCTCTCAATGGCATCAAAATCGTGGCCGTTGATGGTCAGCACGTTGAAGTTGAAGGCCTTCAGCTTCTCCTCCAGCGGGGCGCTGTTCATCACGGTCTCGGTGGTGCCGTCGATCTGCAGATGGT
>OGNR01000273.1_pt1 | contig 31131 bp, 29 predicted proteins | sample 1573501 | NCBI WGS metagenome assembly OGNR01 (sample SAMEA2581918, study PRJEB24529) | metagenome | biome: Human gut stool | place: China | collected 2011 | reverse complement strand
TGCCGGTTTTATTGTTTAACTTTTAATTTTTCGGTAAAAATTTACCGAAGTATTGTTATAGGATAAAACCATTTAATCTGTGTTTGTTGAATACTTGCTCCTTCTTGAACAACTTTTGTACGAATCATTAGAAATAATGATTCAATATAACATCTTATTCTTTCCTCATTAATAGGGTTTGCTTGACTCCATTTTAGGTTTGGTACATATTCATTGTATTTTGTACCCACTAGCTTTTGGTTATACATGAATGCAGGTGAAGCATTACCAAAAGGTTCATATTTGCCAGTACCAGTACTATTATAGCCTGAGTTTACTTTATCAATACATAAAACTGTGCGCATAGGGAAACGACAATTGGCATTTACACCTATTGATTCAGGTATAAATTCTCCTCTTATATGATCTAGAACTAATGCACTATCAGTCATAAATAATAAGCTCAATTGAGTCTGGTCTGTACTAAATTCAAAAGGCTTTGGCAATTGGTTGTCACCAGATGAATACTCTATGTGTGTATTAGAAGTTCCTAAATCTATAGCAAATGTTAAAGACGTTGAACCTGATCGTTGTTTAAATTTAGGTATCATCAAACCATTTCCAACTCTTTCTTTCCCTGTTTCAGAAACAAGTGTAATTCTTGCACAATCAAATGTCTTTCCATCAAGAAGATATACTTTAGAACTTTGTTCTTCTTGAACATCAATGTTCCTAGAAACATAATCTGGAACAAATGTACCTTTATCATTTCTGTAACAAATACAACTACAGTCTTTATTTACAGCATAATCAGAAAGTATTATAATTCTATAATGTGCGTCTGACTCTTGATTAAACTTAACAGGTGGAAAAACTCCAATGGCTAAATCTTCATCAGGAACTACTATAGCCCCTTTATTATTGGGGGCATCTGCTTTTACATCTTGCGTGTATATACGTTTATACTCAACTTCTCCACCTGTAATAGGTATTCGTAAAACCACTTCTACACCGGAAGCGACTTGTTTAATCTCAAAGGATTTTTTCCCTGATGGGGCTAATCCTAATAGATAATCTGAGTTAAAATATTCAAGGAAACAATCTTTAATAGGTAAAAGATAACCCTCCTTTTTGCCATTTGAACTATAATAGTTTCCGTCAAAATAATCGTTTTTATTGATTTCAGAAGGAAGCTTAACAATTTTGTCTTCTAGAAAGTCGCTAATTGTTAAATATGGATGTTGAATATTAATACCTGGCAATCTTCTTTCAGCTAATGGTGAAGCATCAAAATAAGGTATATCGAAGTTGCGACCAAATTTAGAACCATTCTAAATTTTCATATGTATTACCTTTTACTACAGGTAAAACTAATGGTTTTACTTCGGTATTTTTTTGAGGTACTATTTCGAAATCAGAATTTCCCTTAACCATTGTTTTTTTACAATGGAATGATACTCCATTTATTTCAACACCAAATATAGTTGTCGTATTAACATCTACATTTAATGATTCATAGTTTTTATCAATATAGTTCTGTGTTCCAGGAACTGTTATAGTACATTGATTCTGGATATTATTAATTTCGTTTTTTAAGTCATTATCTAAAACGTAATATACAGCATCCATATACTTTGAGACCTCTGGATAATCCTGATTAAAGTTAGGGTTAGAATATTTGAATGCGAATAAATATTTTATAAATTCAGGATCTCTTTTGTCTAACGATGAATATGCTGAATCGAAAGCATAGTCTGTCCCAAAACAAATATATTTTGAAATATTTATTTCATCATTTGCTGTAGAAAAGAATAGTGTTGCAGGAGAAGTTGCGCCAATAATATGCATCTGTTTTTGCCCTGGACCTTTATACTTTAGGATATATAGATTATTCATCTTGCCAAAGTTGTAGGGATCATTTCCTAATGCATCTTGTTTAAGAAACATGTCCAAAGTTTTGCCAACTATTTGGTGGTTTGGGTTAGGAGAGGCTTTTAATTTTTGCAATTCTTTATCTTTATTCCAAACTACAATCTCAACTTTGTCTTGCATTGTAGGATAAGAGAAAAAAATCTGTGCAACATCTAAGGAATCTGATACCATTTTATGATAGATACTTTTACCTGATAGATAGTTCTTTACCTCATCAACCGAGATTTGATTAAGAGTCTCTGGCACAATTTTTCCGAAAGCCTCTTTTACCAATTCTATACGTGCAAATGGAGAAGGTATTGATGTTATTTCATTTTGGGTTGTAGTTGTATCATTAATACCATCTACATATCCATGATTATATGTTGTAGCTGAAGAATTACTCCAATCAACGATTGTTGATTTAGATGATACAGCTCCAGCTTTTTTTATTCTAAAAATGTGTCCCATAATTTCAAAGTTTTAGTTTATCCTCACATATCTCTTTCATAGTAATATAGAAAAGTTCTAAGAATGCCTGAATAGGCTTCATATTATTAGAAAGCTTACCAATATTGTCACTTAATTTTTTATCAATCAAATCACAACCTTTTTTAGATAAGAAACCATAATGTGGAGTGATACCTATTATAACATCTAACACATCTGATTTGGCATTTTCTATTCTGAAGGGTTCAAATGAAATATGATTATTTTTCATTTCACTTAACCATTCTTCAAAATACAGTTTATATTTTTTATAATCAATAAAAGAAGTTGAACGCCAAAAAGAATCACCTAAAATTGCATTTTTATCTTTTGCCCATTTTTGAGAGTTTCTATGTGGAATATCACGATTATTAAGATAGGAATTAAGAATTGTCAACATGCTTAATGGTTTCCTAATTATGTTGATTGTTAGTTGTCCAAAATCTGCAAAGACAACGCTCTCCTTGGGCTCATTTTCCAGACCAAATTCATGAAACATTGTATTCTTTCTTGTTCCTGATTGTTGACTTTTTTGGGAGAAGTCAATAATAGAAAGAGCAGCAAGCATTTCTACTAAATGTGCTTTATTTTGTTGATTACTTCCACCATCGAAATTTTCATAACCAACAGCTGAGAAATCATCCCCTAAATAATACATATCATCAAGTGTTCCATTACCTGTAACATTTTTTTCGTAATAGTTTAATGCTGCTTTGGCTTTTGTAATAAATGAATCAGCTTGTATAGAACTTTTTTTGTCTACTTTGAGATTAAAATAGGGTAATAATGTACTGCACCCCAAAAGTTAGACACAAAACTTTTGGGGTGTTTTTTATGAAGTACAGTTATGAACAACGGCTTATTATCGTTAGCCGGGTAAAACAAGGAGAGTTAATAGCTCTTCCGTGAAGATACAAACGGTAATCTTGCACTGGCTATTCATACAATCAGAAAAGAGCCACGGTTGGACTTTCCTTTCATGGGCGTTGAGTTTTCAGAGGAAGACAAGAAGATGCTCCGTAAAACGGGTAATCTTGGAAGACTGGCTGACGTTACTCCTAAAAACGGAGAACCGTTCAAGGTTTTTATATCCGTTAATCCGCAAACAAATGAATTGATTGCTTTGAGGGCTGACCGTGTACGTGACCCTGATGAAATTAAGGGTGTTAAGCTTTCCGAACAACAGAAGACAGATCTTGGTATGGGTAAGGCTGTTGCCGTGAAAAATATGATTTCCAAAGCCGGTAAGCCTTTCAATGCTCAGATTCAAATTAATGCCAATAAGAAGGGTATCGAATTCAAGTTTGACAATACTCCAAGGCAGACTGTGACTCAGCATGTAAATCAGGAACAGCAGAAAGGTGTTTCAAGGAAAATTTGCGAAATGGAACTTACAGAAAAGCAGCAGGCTGCACTTAATGAAGGACGTACACTCTACATCAAGAATATGGTTGATAGAGCCGGACAGCCTTTCAATGCATACGTTAAGTTTGACAGGGAAGAAAACCGACCGAGATTTTACAGATGGAATCCGGACAGGAAACAGGAACAGGGTGAAGCGAAGGTTGTTGCTGTAGCTGAAGAAAACAAAACTCAGGTTGCCGTGAACAATGAAGGCAAGACTAATGAGGCAACTAAACATGTAAAGGAACCTCTGAAAAAGGAACAGACAGAGCCGACTGAAAAACAGAAAAAAGAGGTTCAGAAGAAAAAAGGCCGTAAGATCTAATCTGCAGTACTATGGGTATGACTTGTATTATTGCAGAAAAGCCGTCAGTTGCCAGAGAACTGTCGGCTATTGTTGGTGCAGATAGCCGTGAGAACGGATATATGGAAGGAAACAATTATATTGTTACCTAGGGTTACTCTTGCTATGCCACAACAGTATGGCGTGGAGGGATTCAGAAGAGAGGATCTTCCGTTGCTTCCGGAACCGTTCCGTTTTATTGTCCGTCAAATAAGAAAGGACGGAGAGTATATAAATGATCCGGCTGCAGTCAAGCAGCTTGGGATTATCAAGAATTATTTCAATCGTTCTGAAAAGATTATCGTGGCTACTGATGCCGGTCGCGAGGATGAACTCATTTTCAATTCCTGTCTTAATTCTGATAAGCCTTATTTAAGATTATGAATAAGCAGTCTTACAGATAAGGCTATAAGGGAGGGGCTTTCAAAGCTTCGCCTGGGCAATGAATTTGACAATCTTTATAGTGCAGGTAAGGCACGTAGTGAAGCTGATTGGTTGGTTGGCATAAATGCCAGCCGTGCCTTGTCTATCTCTGCAGGTAAAAACGGATTTTCACTTGGAAGGGTTCAGACTCCTACACTTTCGATTATATGCAGAAGGTATATTGAGAACAAAGAGTTTAAGAGTGTTCCTTATTGGAAACTTGAAGCGATGCTGGACAAAGATGGTATTCTATGGAAAGCTGTATCTGAAACCACTTTTGAAAGAAGGGAAACAGCCCAGTCCGCAGTGAAAGCTATCCTTGCGGATAACATCACCACTGACGGACACGGCTGTCTTTCCGTGGTGAAAGTCGAAAGAAAGGCAGTCCGTACCGAACCACCTCTCTTATACGACCTTACCACCTTGCAGAAAGAAGCAAACAGAAAATATAGCTTTTCAGCGGATACAACGCTATCACTTGCTCAAAGTCTGTATGAAAAGAAGCTTATAACTTACCCGAGAACGGGTAGCAGATATATCGGTGATGATGTGTTTGAGGAAATCAGTGGACTGATAGAGTTCTCAAGGGATGGTTTTGGTTTTGAAAATATTGTTCCCGAGATTCTAAGACATGAACTGAACAGACGTTCTGTAGATGCTTCGAAAGTAACTGACCATCATGCACTATTGATTACAGACAATAAGCCTGAACAGTTGAGTGCCAATGAGGATAAGATTTACCGTATGATAATGGCGAGAATGCTAGAAGCATTTTCTGAAACTTCACAAAAGGATGTATTGACAGTTACATTACGTGGTGTTGATGTGGATTTTGTTCTGAAAGCGGAAAAGATAACTTTTCCGGGGTGGAAAGCTGTGCTTAATGAAAAAGAAGAGGATGAAGATAAGGAAGTTGAATTTTTGCCCGATTTTAAAGAGGGTGAAAACATTAGAATATCTTCATTGGAAGAGACGGAACATAAGACAAAGCCAAAACCTTTGTTTACTGAAGCAACTATTCTTTCTGCAATGGAGAATGCAGGAAGAGAAATTGAGGATGGCGAGGTAAAAAAGGCTATGGACGGTTGTGGAATTGGAACTCCGGCTACAAGAGCCAATATTATAGAAACTCTGCTTCTGAGAAAATATATCAGACGTGAGAAGAAAACACTTGTTCCTACTGACAAAGGTATGACAGTCTATGATATTGTCAAGGATAAGCGAATCGCCAATGCTGAAATGACGGGTATGTGGGAACCTGCCTTGGCAAAGATTGAGAATAGAGAGAATGATGCAGCCAGATTCAACCAGGAAATAAAGGATTATACCGGACAGATATGTACGGAACTTTTGGAATCGTCAATTGTCTCAAAGGATAATACCGAACTGCTTATTTGTCCGGTTTGCAAGAATAATTCTGTAAAGATTTATCCCAAAGTTGCCAAATGTACTTCTGAGGGTTGTGAGTTCCGAATTTTTAGGGAGGTATGTGGTAAAATGCTCACTGATAAGGAAGTGAGAAGCCTTATTACTCAAGGTCATACTTCTACGCTGAAAGGGCTTGTTAGCAAAGCTGGCAAGAAGTTCAATGCCGTACTGATATTGAAGGAGGACGGTTCTACATCATTCGAATTCAAGAACAATAAATAAAATGTATAGCCTATGTCATATAACAAGAAGGTTGTTCTCCGCAACAACATTGAGGCTATACATACAGTATTGCTTCTTAAAGCAGAAAAAAGGATACCGAGTAAGGAGGAAAGGGAGATTCTTGGCAGATATAATGGGTTTGGCGGATTGAAGTGTGTCCTGAATCCGGCAAGTACATTGGCAGACCGTTCCAGATGGGCAAAATCGGAACTTGAACTTTTTCCTATGGTTCAGGAGTTACAGCAGGTAATCAAGGAAGGTAATAAATAGGCAAATCACGTAAAATCAATATTTTACGGGACTTATCTCTCTATCCGACGGACAATCGAAAGACACTAAAATGCCTACTTCTGACAAAGTTCCGTTACTAAATCGTTACTTGACACAAAAAGGCCAAAAATTTATCAACATACAAGCCTCAAAACGAAATGTGATATTTTCACGCTTGTTAACTCAAAACGTATTGTGATTTTTCTTCTTAAAAATACAAGAAGCTAAAAGGTTAATTTACCCCCTAGCTTTATATATACTTTTTAAATAGTATTTAAATACAATGCTATTCTTTTGGGTATAGCATTACATCTGTATAAGTGGAATATAATTCATTCTCGCATTAAATTCCGCTTTATTGGCATTCTTAAAAGGATTGCCAATATTAGGATGATTGCTCATCCGCCCTACGCTGTAAAATTAAAGGCTTTCAGCCAAAATTCATATAGGAATATAGCTTTTTCTGCTCCAAGAGATATTACATTTACACATGCAATTTGTAAGCAAAACACATTACTTATACCCTATGCCACTATATAAAACAATAAAAATACTATTTAACACAATAATATTTGCTTACATAATGTTAGTTTATATCTTTGCGATATAATAATAACAACTAAATATTAATGCCTTATGGAAAATATCAAAAATACAAGAACAGAACATGATTTGCTGGGAACAAGAGAACTTCCGGCAGACGCACTATATGGAATACAGACACTGAGAGGTATTGAAAATTTCTCAATAAGTAAGTTCAAATTGCAGGATTATCCTCTTTTCATTCACGGACTGGCATATACAAAACTTGCTGCTGCAAAAGCTAACAACGCTTTAGGTTTAGTTAGCGACGAACAACTGAAAAGCATCGAAGCTGCATGTAAAGATATTCTTGACGGAAAATATCACGACCAGTTCCAGGTGGATATGATTCAAGGTGGAGCCGGAACAAGTACCAATATGAATGCCAACGAAGTAATTGCTAACATAGCATTATTGCATCTTGGAAAGAAAGCTGGAGAATATGAATTCTGCTCACCTCACGACACAATAAACCGCTCGCAGTCAACCAACGATGCTTATCCAACAGCTATCCACATGGGACTTTACGCAAGCCATCTTAAATTCTTACCGCATCTTGAAGCTTTGATTGAAGCTTTACAGAAAAAAGGTGATGAATTTGCTCACATTATAAAGATGGGACGCACGCAGCTGGAAGATGCCGTGCCGATGACACTTGGACAAACTTTCTATGGTTTTGCAAGTATCCTGAGAAATGAAATAAAACATCTTAACGAAGCTGCGGCAGATTTCCTTGTTGTGAATATGGGTTCAACAGCCATTGGTACAGGAATATGTTCCGAACCGGGTTATGCTGAAAAGACTATCGAAGCATTGAAGGAAATAACAGGTTGGGAAGTAAGTCTTGCCGATGATTGGGTAGGCGCGACTTCCGACACTTCATGTATGGTGGGTTATATGTCTGCACTGAAAAGAGTAGCTGTTAAAATTAATAAGATATGTAATGACTTGAGATTGCTTGCCAGCGGTCCGCGTTGCGGATTCGGAGAGATAAATCTTCCCGCACGTCAGCCGGGTTCATCAATCATGCCGGGAAAAGTAAATCCGGTAATACCTGAAGTTATGAGCCAGATTGCTTTCAAGGTCATGGGAAATGAACTTTGTGTAACTATGGCAGGCGAAGCATCACAGATGGAACTCAACGCTATGGAGCCGATAATGGCACAATGCTGTTTCGAATCTATTGATTTATTGATAAACGGTTTCGATACTTTGCGTACATTGTGTATCGACGGAATCACTGCAAACGAAGAAGCTTGCCGCAATGAAGTTAAGCGCAGTATCGGTGTTGTAACAGCTCTGAATCCGTATATTGGTTATGATCACTCAACTTATATTGCAAAGAAAGCAATGGAAACAGGACGAAGCGTTTACGACCTTGTTCTTGAAGAAGGAATTCTTACTCAGGAAGATTTGGATACAATCCTTGATCCTAAGAATATGATTAAGCCGGTGAAGCTGGATATAAAGGCTAGAAAATGAACTGAAATTAATCCTGACAAGCACGGAAATATTTTGGCTGAAAGCCTTAAATTATATAGTACAGGCCAATGCCCTGTATTTCAGGGCGTATTTGGTATGGGGTATTCAAAACGTAGGGCACTGCCCTACGTTGTAAAATTAAAGGCTTTCAGCCAAAATTCATAATTGAAACATGTAAAGATCCGTCAAAAGAGTGTTTTGAAGGCGGAGATTTTAATAAAGACATAAATGATGATTGGTTTATATTATCAGCACTTAAATCCGGTTATGACATTCAAAACATTGTAGTGATTAGTTCTGATAATAACTTATTATTAAAAGCAAAAGAGAATGGTCTGGTACATAGAAAGATGCCAGAAACATACCTTATTAAAGAAGAACTATCAGAAGAAGAGAAAGAAATCAAAGCATTGAAGCAGGAATTGGAGTAATATAAAAATAGACAGCCTAAACCTGCTATTAGATTTAGTAATAGTGAATCTCGTATTTTTTATTTTATAGTGCCATTTTGCAATCATCCCCAGCATAATTAAAAATCACATCTTAGTCAAGTTCTGCTACAATTTTGCTACAGAAATTTTCTATCTACAAAAACTGTAGCAGAAAATTTGAAAAGAATAAAATCCTCTCGCAAAAGAAAAAATCTCAGACTCTTGTTGTGAAAATTAAATTACATAATTTTTTAGCTACAAAAACTAGACTCTATCTATAAAATAATCCCCCCAAGTTATCAAACAGTACGCTATATATCAAAAAGGCAGCCAAGCAACCAATTGAGTATCAAATCTGTCAAATTAATCTATTTTCTCTATCAGCACATTCTGAAGATTTTCGTCAAATAGAACGCAATGTTAATGTCAACTTCGTTTGTAACTATTCATATTACAATCTAATATTCTCCAACAGTTAAATAAGTGTACTTATATTAAGAATTAAAAGCATCCAAACACCTTGATATTTCATCAAAAACATCCTGATAAGTTGACAAAAACGTCCTGTTGTTTTATTTAAAATCCCGGCATATCTTATTTTAAAATAGAAATCAAACTAGAATTTAAGATTTCTCAATCTAATTTTAGCTTCAGACAGCCCATTCAAAAACTATCATTATGCTATAAGAAAAATGCCATCTATGTCAAACATACTATTATTCACACCACATTTACAGACAGATATTCGTATATAATTAAGAATACCTTTCATCGCAAACTTGCTTACATGTATAAGAATAACAAATCTATAATAAATATGATATCCCCTACTGATTTTACGATTGTAGAGAAGTTTAAATTTCATTTTGACAAAAAGTAAATTTTATATCATGACCATTCAAATGTATATCCCCTATTAAAATCACATCATAAGATTAACAATAAAGCCATTTTCTCATCCGAATATCCATTTTGAATATTTCGGAGCAAACTTGTAACAAGCAGAAACAAATACCCAGCAAATAACAAAAACAATAACGGCTGTAACAGGAATACGTAAAAATACCGGAATCGCTAAGGCATCAGCTATAGCATATCCAAGCCCTACAATAAAATAATGTATCATATAAATTCCCAGACCGCATTTTGTAATATTCTCAAGCATAAGAATCATTCTTTTCGACTTTACTCTGACTTTACGTATAACAAGAAAAAATGCTAATGTCATTAAAGCGACATTAGGAGAACAGTATAAAAAGAATAATTCCATTTCCTGCTCCGAACATTCCGGATTAGCTGTCATCGTTTTAAAGCCTATATATGTAGCAATATATCCTATAGCGAACACAGGTAAGCTTAAAATAATTGTCTTAAACCATTTCCATTCCTGTACATCATTGACAAGATAATTACCAATAATCATAAAGACATATATAAAATGAAAACAAGTTCCAAATAAATATAGATAAATCATCTATATATCAATAATTTATATACGAGTTTTTATTTTCAGTTGTTTTCTACGTTTTCAGTTGCTTTGCTCTTTTTAGGTACATTTTTGTTTCTTGTTTGTTTCTTCATTTCGTTTTTATTTGTACCTTTGTGATAGGAAATAACGAATAAAAGGACACAAATATGCCAAGGACCAGAAAGCCAATAAAAGTAAAGGAGCCGATTCGTCTTCGGACGAAGGAGTTGGCCAATGGCAGCAAGAGTTTGTATCTGGATATATACCGAAATGGTAAGCGGACATACGAGTATCTGAAAATGTATCTTATTCCGGAAACGGATCGTAATGCCCGCCAACAGAACGAAACGACAATGGCTGCCGCAAATGCAATCAAATCGAAGCGTATCATAGAGTTGACAAGTGGTGAAGCCGGTATCATGAATCACAAGGATAAGGTTTATCTGCTGGACTGGATGCAACTCTATAAAGAGGAACAGAAGAAACGTGGTAAGAAAAACATAGGCCAGATAAAATCTGTTACCGGTATCTTGAAAGAGTATGCAGGAGAAAGATTCACATTAAATCAGATTGACCTCACTTTTTGCCACGGCTATATCGACTATATGCTGACAAACTACCGTCCCAAAGGAAAACCCATCTCGGCTTCTACGCGTAATACCTATTACCAGATTTTCAACGGTGCGTTAAATGCCGCTGTCCGTGCGAAACGGATCTTAAAGAATCCATTCAACGAAATGGAAAAATCGGAGAAGCCCAAGATGCCGGAAAGTGTGCGTTCGTATATGACTATTGAAGAAGTGAGATCATTAATCGCTACACCAATGCAGAACGAAGGGGTAAAAAGTGCCTACTTGTTCTCCTGCTTCTGTGGACTACGTATCAGTGACATTATCGGATTGCAATGGAAAGATGTGTTTATTGACAACGGCCAATACCGCTTGGCAGTAGCCATGCAGAAGACGAAAGAACCGATTTACCTTCCGCTCTCCAATGAAGCGTTGAAGTGGATGCCGGAACGTGGGGACAAGACAGCAGACGACCATGTGTTCGATTTGCCTTCTGGTATCAACCAGCTTATCAAACCATGGGCCAAAGCAGCCGGAATTTCCAAGCGATTCACCTTTCATACCGCCCGCCACACGTTCGCCACAATGATGCTGACATTGGGGGCCGATTTGTACACTGTATCTAAATTGCTCGGTCATACATCTGTAAAGATGACCCAAGTGTATGCCAAAATCGTCAATAAGAAAAAAGACGATGCAGTAAATCTGACCAACGGTTTATTCGATTGACAATGCAATGAACATCAGATATGTAACCACTTATAAGGGTGTTGTTCCGACAGGATTCTCTTTCGGGAGCAACACTCTTATAATATATCATATAAATCCAATTTAAAATATTTCATCATGAAAAGACCTAACAATGGCCCTCTCTCTTTTTGGAGGGAAAAAACATCTGCACCATTTTGTTGCAGAACAGGATGTAGCGAAAGAATTATTCGCATTGCTCGTTGAAGCAAAAACAATGTATCTCCGTGATGTCGTGACGGGCAATAAGCAGTACTACCGTTACGTGGAGGATTTCGTAAACAGCCACCGGTATATCGACTGTGACCATGCGGTCTGCCGGAACTGCCATGAAATGAACATTCATATCGTCAAGGGGCTATTAAACGATTGCTCCCATCTTATCCGAGCATTTTTTACCGAAGCAGACTTCTCGTTCGAGAAGTGTATGGAACTGAAACGAACGTATGATACGTTTGTGCCACCATCACAGTCCGTCACGTGCTGCAAAGATGGACCGACAAGAATTTATCCTCTTTCTTTTGGATGCAATCTCACTCGTAAACAGATGATAGGTATTACAGCTTGTGCCAATGCTTATCATCTGTTTTGCGTTTCTACCCTACACGTTGAAGATATGGAAGCCCTGCTTTCCTGTAAAGAAGGATTCTGTATTCGTGTAAACAATATCCGCCATGTGGCCATCCTGTTTGATACACTCCTTGAGCACTCGTTTATCCAAGCCAAATGGCAGTCCGTTCTTAGTAGTGGGCGGTTCTTGCAAACCAAGGATGGAAAAGGATTCGTTTCAGCTTCAAGCCTTTCATCCGCTCTGTCTGCCTTGCGTAACAACATGACATCAACAGGTTACGGTATCAGACGAGCCATTGATGAACTGAGAGAGTGGTAAGAAGTGCCAATAAGCGAAGTATGTGAAAGGTAAAAGCGTGACAGTTGCCGTGATACGTGGTTACTATCACGGTACAAACTCACGCTGACCTTTTGGGTTGCCCTATCTTTGACCTCCGTTAGCGCGCTACATAACGGAGGATATACTTCATTGTCTAAATTTATAATAACTCATTTATGCAAAATAATAGATTGACATTCATGGAACGGCTGAGTGAACGGCTTACAAGCGTCGAAGCCATCCTAAAGAAATTAGATCCGATAGAAAGTCTGTTGGAACGCATCGCATTGCTGGAAAAAAATATATATACCACCAAACAGGTGTTTACCTTCCAAGAGGCTTGTATGTATATCGGAATATCCGAGAGTATGCTGTACAAGCTAACATCAGGCAAGGAGATTCCGCACTACAAGCCACGTGGCAAAATGATATATTTCGCCAAAGAAGATCTGGACGAATGGCTTTTGCAGAATTATGAACCAACCGTAGATGAAGCAGCACGTATGGCAAACGAGGCCGCTGCCACACAACCTTTCTTTAATCAAAGACGCCATGGAAAACGAAAGAAGAACTGAATATAATGTGGATATGAGGCCGGAGGAGGATTTCTTATCGGATATCCTCTCCGCCTCGCAGATTCGGGCGACGGATACCTATGAAACGCCGCCACAGATTATCTGGATAGACAACTCGACCATTGCTACGCTCGGCAACTTCAGCGCATCAACCGGCAAGGCGAAATCAAAAAAAACATTTAACGTTTCGGCCATTGTCGCTGCATCGCTGGCAGGGAAACAAGTGCTGAACTACCGGGCGCACCTCCCGGAAGGTAAACGCAAGATTCTGTACGTGGACACGGAGCAGAGCCGCTTCCATTGTCATAATGTACTGGAACGCATCTTGCGGCTTGCCGGACTGCCCACTACAACCGACAGTGAAAACCTCGACTTTATTTGCTTGCGCGAATACTCTCCGGCCATACGCATTGGGGTCATCGACTACGCCTTACGCCAAAGAAAAGGATACGGACTTGTAATTATCGATGGTATCCGTGACCTGATGCTTGATATAAACAGTACCGGTGAGTCTGTGGAAGTCATTAACAAGATGATGGAATGGTCATCAAAGTATGACCTGCATATCCACTGTGTGCTACACTTGAATAAAGGAGATAACAATGTACGCGGGCATATCGGTACGGAAATGAGCAACAAAGCGGAAACCGTACTGGTCATCAGCAAAAACAATGATTGTCCCAACATCAGCGAGGTCCATGCGTTACATATCCGTGAGAAAGAGTTTAAACCTTTTGCTTTCACTGTCAATGAGGGTGGGCTCCCGGTTCTCGCAGAAGGGCATTTGTTTGAGAATGCCCCACATCAGAAACCGAAACAACGGACGGGTTTTATGGAACTAAGCATCGAACAGCACCGTGAAGCCCTTTCCGCTGCGTTTGGAGACAAACCTATCCGTGGGTTTGAAAATATGCTGCAAGCCATGATGACTGCTTACGAGGCAATCGGATTTAAGCGTGGGAGAAACGTAATGGTCAAACTGCTGCAATATCTGACTGACACCTTAAAACTGGTTATCAAACGAGATAAACTTTTTTATTATGACATGACACAGGCAGAAACCATGCTTTTCGATGAAGAATGAGAGCGGGCGCGGGCCTATATAATTCAGTTTAATTTAGTATTTATATATATAGGGGCGCAAACTAAACTAAACCGCTTTTGTACAAACAAGTGAAAAGAAATTTAATATGACCATAGACGAAGCAAAACGAGTGCGTATCGTGGACTTTTTGGTCCAGCTCGGCCACCGTGCGCAGTATATGAAATCAGAGCAATATTGGTATCTTTCGCCTCTCAGGAAAGAGGTGACGCCATCGTTCAAAGTCAATGACCGGCTGAATGAATGGTATGATTTTGGTGAGGCCACCGGAGGCGACCTTGTGGAACTGGGTAAGTACCTTTGCGGAACTAAAAGTGTGAGTGAAGCATTAGCATACATCAAACGGTATGTCAATGGTGTGTCGCTGCCGAAAACCCGGGCGTTGCCCGCAACCTCTCGACCAGTGGAAGCCGACATGAAGAATTTGATTATCGTGCCGCTGCGACACCACGCACTGCTCTCATATCTCCATTCACGTATGATTGATTCGGATATCGGACGAATGTTCTGCAAGGAAGTCCATTACGAACTGCGCCAGAGACGTTACTTTGCACTGGCCTTTGGCAATATATCCGGTGGATACGAGGTACGAAACCCTTATTACAAAGGATGTATCAAGAACAAGGACATTTCCTTGATACCCCAATCGCGTGGTGAGGCACAGAGCCGTGTCTGCCTATTTGAAGGATTCATGGACTTTCTGTCCTATCTAACCCTAAAACAGACGGACGATAGTGCCATTTGCATTAATGCCCCCTGTGACTACCTTGTTATGAACTCGGTCAGTAATCTGAAAAGGACATTGACGTATTTGCAAAAATACACGTATATTCACTGTTACCTTGACAATGACCTTGCCGGACAAAAGACAGTGGAAACCATAGCCGGGATGTATGGCAGATGCGTCTATAACGAATCAAACTGTTATGCCGGTTACAAAGACCTGAACGACTACTTACGTGGGAAGAAACAATGAACAACCCGCTCCCTAAGCCCTCCTTCATCACGGAGGGCTTTTTTTTATATCCCGACTTTTCCTGTTTTCTTATCCAAAATCATATTTGAATATGATTTTGAAATATGATTTTTAGATTTTGAAAAAATATTATATTGAAACGATACGTTTTATAATCAATAATTTTATCTTTCAAATTATCCATTCTTATTTTGCACACACAACCAAATATAAAAATCATATTATACAAAAATATATGAAATCATATTTTATTTTCACCATTGTCCTGACGGTTGCCTATCTCGTCTATTATGCAGTTATCATCGTGCAGGACCTTTATGGAAAAAAAGGAAATGGCAAGCCGGAAGAAGAGGTATTTGACCTCGGTGCGCCAGAAGATGAACAGAGTGTGTACGTGACGGAGAGCGATACGGGATTCAATGTGGGTAATGAGAAATATGAAACAGATGTTGCCCCTACCGCTTCGCCTGCACCACAGGAGACGGAAACCGCAGACAATAATGGCGAGATAGCCGTGGCGGAGAAGCTAAAACGCCTGAAAGCCCAAGCGGAGGAACAGATGGAAGAAACCGAGACCTACCTGTCGGACGCATACACGGCAGACGAACTGTACAAAGCGATGCTTGCCAAAGGAAAGACGGGCAACCGTCCGGAACTGGTGTGGAAACCTCTCAAAGACCGATTGTAAAATGTCGAAAGCAAAAAAAATATTATGTGCATTGTGCTTTGTCCCTTATGCGGCATTCGCCAAAAGTGGCAGCGTAAACTACAGTTGGGGTGCAGACGCACTGGCAACGATGCACGACTTCGTGGTGACGATGATGCTGTACGTGCTGTACATCTGCTACGCTGTCGCCTCGGTTTTCGTAGTCGTTGCCGCGCTCCAGATCTATATCAAAATGAACACAGGCGAGGACGGCGTGGTGAAGTCTATCGTATCACTTGTCGGTGCGTGCCTCTTCATCATTGGAGCTTCAATCGTGTTCCCTGCTTTCTTCGGCTACCGCATATAGGTGGCTGATAGAAGTGTAAAATAAATTCAAAAACAAGAGTACCACAAAAATGTAATAAATATGTTTCAGAAATTTAAAAGAATGTGCCGAAAGGCAAAGAAAACTATCATGCAAGTTTCCACCAAAGTAAGAATGTTAATCATTGCCCTGTTGGGAGGCATACCTGCTATGGCTCAAAGTACGGCAGGCGATTACTCGGCCGGTACGACAGCTCTATCAACCGTAGCGGAGGAAATTGTGAAATACGTTCCTGTCATGGTCAAACTCTGCTATGCCATTGCTGGTGTCGTGGCCATCATCGGAGCCATTTCGGTGTATATCGCCATGAACAACGAGGAACAGGATGTCAAGAAGAAGATTATGATGGTAGTTGGGGCGTGCCTTTTCTTGATTGCGGCAGCCCAAGCATTACCTCTGTTCTTCGGAATTAACGCATAAACAGTCAAGAAATGATTAATGACGGACGTTATCCGGATTATCCGCTGTTCAAGGGGTTACAACGGCCTTTGGAGCTGATGGGATTACAAGGTCGCTACATCTATTGGGCGGCAGGCGTGGCTGGTGGAGCCATTGTGGGCTTTATCGCCGCCTACTGTCTTATGGGCTTTGTGGCCGGACTGGTCGTATTGGCAACTGTCTTATCTGCGGGAATCGTGCTTATCATCCTCAAACAGCGAAAAGGGCTGCACAGCAAAAATGTAAAACGTGGAGTGTATGTGTATGCCTATTCGCACAAAGTATGACTATAAGAAAAACCATCACGGCAATGTGTGTGGCTGATTGATTGTTGAACGCGGGCGGGTTCGCCTCCAGCCGAGGCAGACCTGCCCCTATTTAATGAACGCATATCGGAATGACCCTATATATCATTTTATTTTTCATCGCCCTATGTACGGGTATGGCCTTGTCAGTCTATACGTTCGGTACGGGCGGCAAGCGCAAGCACATCTTTCAGAATATCTATTTCTCTGTGGAAGATACAGATGGTGTGGGTGTGCTGTACACCAAGACGGGTGAATATTCCGCCGTCTTAAAAATCGAAAATCCGGTACAGAAGTATTCGGCGGACATTGACAGCTATTACGATTTCACGCATCTATTCTCTGCCCTTGCGCAAACACTGGGCGAAGGATATGCCTTACACAAACAGGACATCTTCGTGAGAAAACAGTTCGCGAAGGAGCCGGAGCATAATCAAGAATTTCTTTCGGCATCGTACTTCCGTTATTTTAATGGGCGTCCGTACACGGACAGCCTTTGCTATCTGACTATCACACAGGAAGCCAAGAAGAGCCGTCTTTTCTCTTACGATAGCAAGAAATGGCGCGATTTCCTCGTGAAGATTTATAAGGTTCGAGACCTACTACGCGACAGCGGTGTACAAGTGAAATTCCTGAACAAAGCCGAGGCAAGCGAATATGTGGACCGTTACTTTGCGATGAACTTCAAAGACCGTACGGTCTCGATGACGAATGTCAAGTCTGACGACGAAACGGTATCTATGGGTGATAAACGCTGTAAGGTGTACAGCCTCGTGGACGTGGACTGCGCCGCACTCCCCTCGCTGATACGTCCCTATACCAATATCGAGGTGAATAATACCGAGATGCCAGTGGATCTTGTCTCGGTGGTGGATAATATTCCGAACGCAGAAACGGTGGTGTACAACCAAATTATTTTCCTGCCCAGTCAGAAGCGTGAACTGGCATTACTCGACAAAAAGAAGAACCGGCACGCAAGCATCCCCAATCCGAGTAACCAAATGGCCGTAGAGGACATCAAGCAGGTACAGGACGTAATAGCCCGTGAAAGCAAACTGCTCGTGTACACGCACTTCAACATGGTGGTGGGCGTGCCTGCCGACACCGACCTTCAAAAATGCACGAATCACTTGGAAAACGCTTTTGGGCGCATGGGCATACATATCAGTAAGCGTGCATACAACCAACTGGAACTGTTCGTCAGTTCATTTCCGGGCAACTGTTACAGCCTGAACGAGGAATATGACCGTTTTCTGACCCTCTCCGACGCTGCGGTATGCCTGATGTACAAGGAACGGGTGCAGCATAGTGAGGAAACGCCGATAAAAATTTATTATACTGACCGTCAAGGTGTTCCGGTAGCTATCGACATCACGGGAAAAGAGGGAAAGAACAAGCTGACCGACAACTCGAATTTTTTCTGCCTGGGGCCTTCGGGCAGCGGAAAGAGTTTCCACATGCATGTCATATGGACTAAAACGCATCGAAAAGAACTCCAAACAAAACTTAGAGAAACGTCATAAATAGCTCATTTTCAATACATATTCATTAACATAACGCTCCAACCGCCTATTGCGAGTTTCATCCGTTTATAGTAATTTTGTACCACGGTTGTACCATGGGCAGAGGGACACACGGTTCTTAATGAGGGTTCTTATTTCCTCTTATTTCCCCTTGTTTCCTCTTAAAAGTTTCCGTCAAGGACCATCCCCCATGAGTCACTGCAAAATTCAAAAATAACGGTAAAAATGAATACTACAACTCGCATTCCAATCGTGCTGATGTCCGTAGAGGAAACAGCGCAGGCAGTAAGCATCAGCGTCAAGACAGTACGCAGTCTTATTCGTCAAGGCAGGCTAAGAGCCGTAAATTTCGGTACACGCATGACCAGGATCTATTTGCAAGACCTTCTTGAAATAGCCAAGGGACAAGGTTATCAGGTGGTTCTCCCTTCTTCCCTATCGTTAGAAGGAGCAACGTCCAAGAAAGCACAGAGGCTAAAAGATGCCGAGACTGGCTCAGTCAACAAGTTGGCAAAGTGTCGCAAGACTCCCAGGGCTGGTGAAAGAGCACCTGATGGAGTAACCCACGACACCCATTACACAATGGCAGAGGTGTTGAGCACCTTTAATATCAAGTATGGAAGATTCTATGAAGTCCGCAATCGTTACCAACTCCAGTCAGTTCACGCATGGGGAACGACCTGCTTCAAGAAAGAAGACGTGGAAAGGGTTATCGGGCTTTATAATGAAGAACAGGGTAAGAACATTTCCGATGACTGGTACACCTGCTTCGACATCATGAAACTCTACGGATTAGGCAAGACACAGGTACGCAGATTTGCGGAGACCCATGGAGTGAGAATCCGAAAGTTCAAAGGCGGAAGAGCCAACTACTATCTGAAAGCAGACTGGGAGGCTGCACGCAAGAAGGCAGAGAAAAGCAGTACTACGACCAAGGCAAAACGGAAGTGAGACACAAGTCAAGAGATGGTTCAAACAAACTCATATACGACCCATGCCGTTGCAATTGCTATGCAGCACCCATCCATGTCGGTCGAAACAAACCCACAACGCAGAGTAACGGATATAAGACAAAAAACGCATCCAATACCTGCTTTTAGTCTGATTTTGAGCGTAAAATCATACTCAAAAGCAAATTCAGGTTAAATTCTGGCTGTATTTGAAGCCATCTTTGCTTTTCTCTTTTCACGGCAATCTAACTTTGCATCGGATTTGAGAGTTAAAGCGTTGCGACCATGGCTATTCGCATCCACAGATACACATCGGTAAGAATAATAAAAGAATAACAATATGACGAACATTTGTACAAAGGTCACCGTGCGGAAACGACCTATCAAGAACGGACAGACTTCCCTCTATCTGGATTTCTATCCTCCAATCCGCAACCCGAAGACAGGCAAGCTCTCACGCAGGGAGTACCTTGGTCTTTACATCTACACCAACCCTGTTGAACGCTTTCAGCAGGAGTACAACAAAAGTATGATTCAGAAAGCGGAAATCATCAAGTGCCGCAGGACTGAGTCCATCATCAATGAGGAGTATGGCTTCCTCGACCGCAACAAGGGCAAGGAGAGCTTCTTGGAATATTTCAAGAACCTCATGATTGAGCGTGGCAGCAGCCAGAACTGGGCAACCGCCTACATGCACTTCCACAATTACACGCATGGCGAGTGCCGCTTCTGCGACCTTACCGTTCCGTACTGCCAGGGATTCCTCGACTACCTGTTGTCGGATGCCTGTATGCACAACGGCAAGCGCATGATGGGAACAACAGCCAACAACAACCTTACCAAGTTGAAGTGCATCCTTGCCATCGCATACGAGGACGGACTGCTCAAAGAGAATATCGCCAAGAAACTTGTGCGTGCCAAGGCTCATGGCAACAAGCGGCAGTTCCTCACCAAGGAAGAGTTGTTGCAGTTGTCTCAGACTCCTTGCAAGAGTGATGTCCTTCGCCGTGCAGGTCTCTTCTCCTGCCTTACAGGTCTTCGCCTTTCTGACTGCATCAGACTCCAGTGGGAGAATATCGTCAAGTTGGCTGATGGCGGCTGGGGAATGGACATTATCACAAAGAAGACTTCCACCGCTGCAATCCTGCCTATCAGCGAAGAGGCTTTGCAGCTCTGTGGCGAGCGAAGCACTGGACAGGTGTTCAAGAATCTCACGAACAGTACAGTGGCATTGTATCTCAAACCGTGGATAAAGGCTTCCGGCATCGAGAAACACATCACCTTCCACTGCTTCCGTCATACCTTTGCCACCTTGCAGTTGGCAGAGGGAACGGACATCTACACCGTGAGCAAGCTGCTTACCCATAGCAATCTTGCCACTACTCAGGTGTATGCCGATGTGGTGGACGAACTCAAACGTGATGCGGCAGAACGTATCTCGCTCAAAATACCAACAAAGGAAGAGAGTGACCAGACATAAGTGAAAAACATAATCAGGATAACAAATGGAAGAAAACAAATCATTATCGTTCGACCAACTGCCCAGTGCAGTTGGCGAACTTCTGACAAAGGTCAATACGATGATGACTCGTCTTGATGACATTGGTCAGAGAATAGGCAATGCTCCGAGCGAGAATGACCATGTTCTTATGGACATCAGAGAGGCAAGTGCCTTCGTCCGAAAGAAAGTCTCATCGCTTTATGCTTACACATCTGAAAGGCGCATTCCTTTCTACAAGAGAGGGAACACGCTCTACTTCTTCAAAGACCAGCTGATAAAATGGATTGAGGCAGGTGGCTCATGGGACAAGCCTTACGAATCGACCCAGGAGGAACAGGCAGACTTCGAGGCTCATCTGGCAATGTTGCAGAAAAGCAAGAAGAACAAGCCTGCCTCCATGAAGAGGGTCAAGGGCGAGAAAAATCCTGATGGGGAAGAATGGCATGACGGATAAGAGAATCATGTAATCTACTTTTTACGAAAGGGGAAAGAGAAACTATTCATTCTTTCTTTGCTGAGTAATCCGTTTCACTAATAATCAGTTTTTCAAGATGAGTAACCAAAGCATAAAATACGGAATCCTGCTGACCAAGGAACAGCTCGATTTCTTGAAGGATGACAGGCAGGGCTTCCACCGCATGACCGCCTTCGGCACTTTTGTATCAATGGCATCCACCAAGCCAAGTGTTTATCTGAAGACAGGCTTCTCCGCTTCTCTCTCCATCGGGCAGTTTGCCATCTCTACCGTTGAGCTGTCTGCCCTTTGGAAGTGTGACCGCAAGACAGCGGCAAAGGTGGTGGAACTGTTCAATCAGGTGGGCATCCTCTCAACCGAGAGGAACAACCGCACCTCCATACATACGATACTATGCATCGCCTTCTGGTACGTTGACGGCATCAAGGAAGCCATCAAGAACCCCTTCTACAACCGTCAATCCGTGACTTCCGCCACCCAAGAGGAATCGGTGTCCAATGTCCCATCCGATACCGCTTGCTCTTCGGAAGGCAATCTTTCCAATGGCATAGGTCAGCAGAAAGACAGCAGCGTCAATCCTGCCACTACTGACATTCTGCAGCCCCATGTTCCTGCCTCTTATAATACCTCTTCCCCTTTCGTTAATTCTCATGTTATCGGGGATGGACTTTCAGATCCTTCTCCGATACCACAAGACTTCAAACAAAGGGAAAAGGAAGGTGATGACCATTTTGAGTATGAGGTTGGACAGCCGTCAGAAGATGACTGCAATCAAGGAGAAGGGGCATCACCCATTGAGTTGCTGCCGTCTCCTGTCTATGATGACGAGGGCAACCTCTTGCAGCCACCGCCCCATGAAGGACGATGCGAGGATCACACGGAGAGACATGGCGCGCATATCACCCCAAGTCACTCATGATGTCATCTCTACTTTTCCCTTATTTCGACTATTGACGTTCCCGACAGGCAAGCTATCCAGAAGCCGCTACCTCTATTAGCCGTAGTTTTTTTTCGGAGGTCTAAACAAGAAGTACCAGTGTCAGACGGTTTCGCTTCGCCCACCGCTTCCTACTGGCATTCTTGAATGTTCGCAGGCTCACATTGGCTGTCCTGTTATATCAAGTATAAACTTTATAAACCCCATCTACAATGACAAAAGACAAGAATAACAACACGGAGAAAACCTCAAAGAAGAGACCTCCGAAGACCAGACACATTGACGTTCGTTTCACAGAAGAACACTACGACTTGGTAGTACATAATGCCCGACTGTCAGGCAGGAGCAAGAGCACATATCTTCATGACTTAGGCATCGGACACAAGCCATCCCTACCCATGACCGCAGAGCAGGAGGAAGCCTTGAAGGGCTTAATCGGGGCAAGGTCTGAACTGGTTTATGTGCGCAATGCGCTTCATGCCCTGCCACAGACCGAGAGACTAAAACTCTTCAAGAGAGCCGACTTCATGGAACGTTGGCTTCAAGGCATCAACACCCTGATAGAGGAATTGAGCCGCATTAGAGACAAATTCTTGGATATGTTATGATAGCAAAAGCGTCAGCAATTCAGCATGGTCAGGCAATGACCAATTACGCAACCAAAAACAATCGCGCGGACATCGTCAAGACCAACCATCTCAGCGAGGGTCTGCCGCCGATGGGCATGTGGGACGAGATGGTGCTGCATCAGTCCATGTTCAAGCAGAGGTATGCCAAGAAGCCCATCGAACTGACGTCCATCCGCTTTGAGCTTTCCCCATCTGAGGAGGAGGCACGTAACTGGACTATGGAGGACTGGAGAAGATTCCTTGACGAGTTCATTCGTGAGATGGATGGTATCTCCAAGGTGAACCACATCGGCAAGAAGAAAGGCAAGGCTGCAACTTCGGTCAAGCCGACCAACATAGCCAACTCACAATATTTTGCCGCCCTTCACCGTGACTCCAAGAGTGGCATTCCCCACCTGCATCTGGTGGTGAACCGCATCGACATGGACGGTAATCTCAATGATGTGAAGTTCATCGGTGAGCGTGCCGTGATGGCTGCGAAAGCCATCAATCAGCGTCATGGTTGGAAGGATGCCATGGATATTCGTCAGGAACGCATTGCAGAGGTGACCAAAGCCTGTATGGATGTGCTGCGTTCAATGCCGTTCTTTGATTGGGATGAATATGCCGACCGATTGAGGGCAAAGGGATATGACATCGAGCTTATCCGTGACAAGAATGGTCAAGGCAGGGTGCATGGCTACCGCTTCAAGTTCGGAAAAACTACCATCAAGGCTTCCGAACTGGGTGTAGGAAGGAATCTCACCGCATCGAAAATCGGGAATACCTTCCGCAAGCTGCACCCTCAGCCAACACCTGTTGCAGTTGGTCAAAGACCTTCTCCTTCTGTTTCAAACGCTACCACATTGGACAGCAGAAATACGGCATCGCAAGGTGGTCTGTCTCGTACAAGCAATGTTGCCAAACCTGACCTTCCTGCCGGATTGAGAAAGATTATTGAAGTCGATGGTGAGCGTTTCAGCATAGTCATGCCGAGAACTGCTTACGACACGATGAACAGTTGTATCGAAGTTCCCGAGAATGGATCCGCAAGCCACACTGACATTCTGAATGTAGCCATGCTGCTCTTCATGAACTACCTTGATGCTGCCACATCGATGTCTGAGTCATGTGGTGGCGGTGGCAGTCCTGGCAGTGGCTGGGGACGTGATAAGGACGATGATGACCGTGAATGGGCAAGACGTTGCGCAATGCAAGCAAACACACTCTGCAAGCCGATAAAGAGAGGCATGAAACGATAACTTTTCAAACAAGAACGGTATGGGAAGAAACAAGAAAGATGCCACACAGGATGTGCTTAACCTGTACAATCAGATGCAGGAGGACGAGAACATCGAGAGTGGCAAGGAAGAAATCAAAGTGACCCTGAAAGAGATTGAATCAGCCAAGAAAGCACTCTATGAGGCAAAGGAGGAACTGGGCAATGCCTATCGGAGGTTGGAATCAACGAAAGTGGCACTTATGGCTGCCCACAGGAGCACGGACAACATCGTGGATAGTATATGCCATGCCATAGTCAAGGCAGAGCAGAGCAACCTCAAAGTCGGCATCAACGATGAAGGAGTTGCCCAGTTGGATAAGCGGAACAACACCGCCATTTCTGCTTTCAAGCAAGCCCTTGACGAGCATGAGAAGCGGATAAACGACCTGTTCACTCACCAGCAGAAAGAGCTTAAACGAATCCGCAATATCGAGGAGGGTGCATACTTCAACGGTAGCACCTATGCCTGGATGTTCGGCTTGGCTTTCCTAAGTTGGTCTATCATCTTTGTTGAAATCACCATTTGGATATGCATCACACTTTTTTAGAAAACTCAAAACATCAGAATCATGACAGACAACGAATACAGCAAGGCAAGAAAAGCCGCTGTTGATGCCCTTATCTACTGGGCAAAGACAGGCATGAGAGAGTTCACCATGCGTGACGCAGTAAACGACTATCTGGAGGCGAGCGGTGCTAACCGCCCCTCCATCGGTGGCGAATAGACCATCCTTGCACACAGAAAAAATGCAGCCAACCGACTGGCGATTGACTGCATATACAATTCATTTTGCAATAAGATTACTTACTTTCCCTCTTTTCCATCGGTTTTATTAGATGAGTTTGTTTTTGTAGTTGCTGTTTTTGATGAGGTTGCTCGTGGAAGAAGAGTTGGATTAGAGCCTATTGACCAACGATTATTCTTCGGTTGCGACGGAGGAACATTTGTGTTTGTGCGACTGGTTTCTTTTCGCTTTTGTTCCGCTTTTCTTTTTTCCTCTGCTCTTCTCCTCGCATTTTCCCGTTCTAAAGCAATGCGATTACGTTCATTAATCTCATGAAGACGTTGATTGTTTATCCTTTGTTGCTCTTGTTGGAATCGTCTCTCATTTTCTTTTCTAATTTGTTCATTACGTTCTTCTTCAAGATATCCTAAATTCCGCAGCATTTTAGTTTAACTTATTTTATAAGTACCTGAGCAACTTTTTGTTGCTCAGGTACTTAAAAAGTTATATTTGTAATAGTGTTGCGGAATTAAGGATACTACAAAAATGGATTGACTGCTTCAACGCCGCCGATGCAGTCGCTTTGGCAAACTTATACGCTCAGGATGCCATAAACCATCAAGTCGCAAACACCCCAGTTATAGGAAAAACAGCTATCCATGAAATGTTTGTAAATGAATTTGCAACCTCAAAAATGGTTTGTATTGTTGAGCATATATTCGAGGATGGAGAATGGGCTATCATGGAATGGAAAGATCCGCTCGGGTTGCGAGGATGCGGATTCTTTCATGTGCAAAACGATAAAATAGTTTTCCAAAGAGGTTATTGGGATAAGCTCAGCTTTCTCAAACAGCACGGTTTACCCGTAGAGAATAGTGATGAAAATCCAAACACATAACACCGTCCGATATGGGAATCATCATTCATTCTTTAGAGTCCGTTTCTTTCAAAGATTTGTATGCGGCATTCTCATCTGCATTCAAAGATTATGATTTCTCTTTGAATGCGGATGAATTGCGACGCATGCTCGACCGACGAGGATACAATCCACAACTATCTTTCGGAGTATTTTTCGAAGGACGGCTGATTTCTTTTGTGCTTAACGGAACAGGCATGTACAACAACATCTTGACTGCCTATGACACAGGGACGGGAACCGTACCTTCATTCCGGGGATTACACCTAACCCAAAAAATATTCACTTTCAGCCTCGAATTGATATGTCAACAAGGAGTTCGGCAATATGTACTGGAAGTTTTGCAACACAATCACAAAGCAATAAAAATATATCGCAAATTAGGCTTTGAAACACAGAGAAATTTCAACTACTACTCTGCCAAACTGAGCGATATTGTTCCTGTATTGCAAGTAAACCATACCGCATGTCGCATACTCCCATCGGATTTAAAAAACTGCCTTAACCAAACGGCCTGGTTCGATTTTCATCCTTCATGGCAAAATGACAGGGCTTCACTGGAACGCGGAATCGACAATTTGGACATATTGGGAGCTTATGAAAGAGAAGAACTTGTCGGATTTGTTATCTTTGAACCGGCATCTGGCGATATTTCATCCCTCGCAGTTGCAAAAGATTACCGGCGTAAAGGAATAGGCAAGTCTTTGCTTAAAAGTGCTGTCAGTCATTTTCAAAGCGATGTACTCAAATTTACTAATGTTGATTGCGATTGTGAATCAGTCACTGGTTTCTTGTCATCATTAGGACTTACCCCAAAAGGACAACAGTTTGAAATGGTCAGAAAAATTTAACCTACATTTATATGAATAGCCCTCATCATCAAATAACAAATTAATAATACCAAATAAAAATACGTATAGATTAAAAAAGTTCTTTGTGCTTTTGTCAGGGAACTTTTTTTTCGTAAATTTGCGTTCAATTATGCGGCAGTAATAATATACATATTAATACGAGTTAAGAATCCTGTAGTTTTCTACATGCTACGAGGAGGTATTAAAAGGTGCGTTTCGGCAATGCATCTATTGTAGTATATTATTGCTTAATCAAATGAACATTATAAATTTAGGAATTCTTGCTCACATTGATGCAGGAAAAACTTCCGTAACCGAAAATCTGCTATTTGCCTGCGGAGCAACGGAAAAGCGCGGCAGTGTTGATAAAGGTGACACCATAACAGACTCTATGGATATAGAAAAACGTAGAGGAATTACTATTCGGGCTTCTACGACATCTATTGTTTGGAATGGTGTGAAATGCAATATCATTGACACTCCGGGACACATGGATTTTATTGCAGAGGTGGAGCGGACATTCAAAATGCTTGATGGTGCAGTCCTCATATTATCGGCAAAGGAAGGCATACAAGCACAAACAAAGTTGCTGTTCAAGACTTTGCAAAAACTGCAAATCCCGACAATTATATTTATCAATAAGATTGATCGTGCCGGCGTAAATCTTGAGCGTTTATATCTGGACATAAAAACAAATCTGTCGCAAGACGTCTTGTTTATGCAAACGGTTGTCGATGGAGTCGTTTACCCGATTTGCACCCCAACAGATATAAGGGCAGAACACAAAGAATTTGTATGCAACCATGACGACGATATATTAGAACTATATTTGGCGGATAAAGAAATCTTACCGGCAGATTATTGGAATGCGATAATCGCTCTTGTGGCAAAAGCCAAAGCCTATCCGGTCTTGCATGGATCAGCAATGTGCAATATTGGCATCAATGAGTTGTTAGACGCCATCATTTCTTTTATATTTCCTCCGGCATCAGTCCCCAATAGACTTTCAGCTTATCTTTATAAAATAGAACATGACCCCAAAGGGCATAAAAGAAGTTTTCTAAAAATTATTGACGGAAGGCTGAGACTTCGAACCGTTATAAAAGTCAATGATTCTGAAAAATTCATCAAGATTAAAAATCTAAAAACCATTTATCAGGGCAAAGAGATAAATGTTGATGAAGTGGTTGCTAATGATATCGCAATTATAGAAGATATAGAAGAATTAAGAATCGGAGATTATTTAGGTGTTAAACCTTGTCTGATTCAAGGATTATCTCATCAGCATCCCGCCCTCAAATCTTCTGTCCGACCAGACAAGCCCGAAGAGAGAAGCAAGTTGATATCCGCTCTAAATGTATTGTTTATTGAAGACCCGTCTCTGTCCTTTTCCATAAATTCATATAGTGATGAATTGGAAATCTCGTTATATGGTTTAACCCAAAAAGAAATCATACAAACATTGCTGGAAGAACGATTCTCCGTAAAGGCCCATTTTGATGAAATCAAGACTATCTACAAAGAACGACCTAAAAAGAAGGTGAATAAGATTATCCATATCGAAGTCCCTCCCAACCCTTACTGGGCCTCCATAGGACTGACTCTTGAACCTTTACCGATAGGGTCAGGGTTGCAAATCGAAAGTGAAATCTCCTTTGGTTATCTGAACCATTCTTTTCAAAATGCCGTTTTTGAAGGAATCCGTATGTCTTGCCAATCGGGATTGCATGGATGGGAAGTGACGGATTTGAAAGTAACCTTTACTTATGCCCTTTATTATAGTCCGATAAGTACCCCTGCCGATTTTAGACAATTGTCTCCTTATGTCTTCAGGTTGGCTTTGCAACAATCAGGAGTGGATATTCTCGAACCGATGCTCTATTTTGAGTTACAGATACCACAAGTAGCAAGTTCCAAAGCTATTACAGATCTGCAAAAAATGATGTCTGAGATTAAAGGTATCAGTTGTAATAATGAGTGGTGTCTTATTGAAGGGAAAGTTCCATTAAATACAAGTAAAGACTATGCCTCAGAAGTAAGTTCATACACTAAAGGCTTAGGCACTTTTATGGTTAAGCCGTGTGGGTATCAAATAACAAAAGGCGGTTATTCTGATAATACCCGTATGGAAGAAAAGGATAAACTTTTATTCATGTTTGAAAAATCAGTATCATCAAAATAATGGAACGATCCAGGAATTTCTATAAGACAATACGGTTGGGGTATATACTTATCTCCGTTCTTATCGGATGTATAGCATATAATAGCTTCTATGAATGGCAGGAGATAGAAGCATTAGAACTTGACAACTTGAGTTCAAATCACAGAGAAGTGAATAGACAGTATTACCCGACAGAGCAACTACGACAAAGCAATGCCATCAAAAAAAATGACAGCACACACAAAGCATAGACTGATTGTCTTGCCCTAAAAGATTGATTGGAATTTATTCAGGACTGCCTATCACTTAGATAGAAGTCCAAGGTCTGCTGAAATACATAATTCAAAAATTGAAATTGCTTGACTGCAAATTTAGTAACTTTGCTTGACAAATTAACGAGAAAGAAGAGAAAATGAAAGCCGACCGCATAACATCACCTATACGCAAGCAGGGGGTTCGTGCTTCGTAAGACAGGAAAGTGGTAAATTTAAAGTTCAGTTCATCGTAGGTAGCTTAGTGGTAAAAATCCCTGCCTGCGTATAGCTGCAAACCGTTGTTAGCAATCCGCTGCGCTCCTTGCTAACAATGGCTCGGCGACTTACGTCGCTTGCCGTAAGCCGCCGCTTCGCGGACTGCTTACAACAAGCGACTTGGCTAAATAGCTCCGCTTTTGTATCTTCGATACAGCTTCGCTACTTCGCCAATTCGCCGAGCCATTGTTATGGGCCATTTTTGAATGACAATGCGAATAGATACAGACAAACAAATGAATTTACTTAGTGATAAGAACGTTGCAATAATTGGTGGTGGACCCGTTGGACTGACTATGGCAAAATTATTACAGCAAAACGGCATAGACGTTTCAGTTTACGAAAGAGACAACGACCGAGAGGCAAGAATTTTTGGTGGAACCCTTGACCTACACAAAGGTTCAGGTCAGGAAGCAATGAAAAAAGCGGGATTGTTACAAACTTATTATGACTTAGCCTTACCAATGGGTGTAAATATTGCTGATAAAAAAGGCAATATTTTATCCACAAAAAATGTAAAGCCCGAAAATCGATTTGACAATCCTGAAATAAACAGAAATGACTTAAGGGCTATCTTGTTGAATAGTTTAGAAAACGACACGGTTATTTGGGATAGAAAACTTGTTATGCTTGAACCTGGTAAGAAGAAGTGGACACTAACTTTTGAGAATAAACCGAGTGAAACAGCAGATTTGGTTATTCTTGCCAATGGCGGGATGTCCAAGGTAAGAAAATTTGTTACCGACACGGAAGTTGAAGAAACAGGTACTTTCAATATACAAGCCGATATTCATCAACCAGAGATAAACTGTCCTGGATTTTTTCAGCTATGCAATGGAAACCGGCTAATGGCATCTCACCAAGGTAATTTATTATTTGCTAACCCCAATAATAATGGTGCATTGCATTTTGGAATAAGTTTTAAAACACCTGATGAATGGAAAAACCAAACGCAGGTAGATTTTCAAAACAGAAATAGTGTCGTTGATTTTCTTCTGAAAGAATTTTCCGATTGGGACGAACGCTACAAAGAATTGATTCATACGACGTTGTCATTTGTAGGATTGGCTACACGGATATTTCCTTTAGAAAAGCCTTGGAAAAGCAAGCGCCCATTACCCATAACAATGATTGGGGATGCCGCACATTTGATGCCGCCTTTTGCAGGGCAGGGAGTAAATAGTGGGTTGGTGGATGCCTTGATATTGTCTGATAATCTAGCCGATGGAAAATTTAATAGCATTGAAGAGGCTGTTAAAAATTATGAACAGCAAATGTTTATCTATGGCAAAGAAGCACAAGAAGAATCAACTCAAAACGAAATTGAAATGTTTAAACCCGACTTTACGTTTCAGCAATTGTTAAATGTATAAAATGGAATAAAACGGCACATAACAAACAAATTGGCAATAGAGCCGGTGAAGTACTTCTATTGAACTTTTGTGCAATGTTGAAGATTAGTAATTCTATTCAACATTTGTGCTAAAAGTCGGCTCCATCGCCAATTTGCCAGCCGTTATGCGGCAGCTTAAAAAAAGACGACACCAAACCAAAAAAATCATCTTGACAACCACCCGACTTTGAACTACGAAGGATGAAATTTTTCAG